>MDTG01443177.1_pt1 | contig 146224 bp, 142 predicted proteins | sample 811421 | NCBI WGS metagenome assembly MDTG01 (sample SAMN05326645, study PRJNA326480) | marine metagenome | isolation source: seawater | place: Pacific Ocean: South East | collected 2011
CCATGGCCGCGCCCGTTTCTCATGCCGATATGGCGATCGCCTAGAAGCGACGCACATAGTTGATGGAGAAGGCGTCTGCGTCGCCGTCGCCATCATATTCGTACCGGGTGTAGTCCAGACGCACCGCGTTCGGGCCGGACACGGTCCATTCCAGACCGCCGCCGAAGGCGAAGGCGTCCGAGCTGTCGTCCAGGTTCACGGTTGCGACAGAGGCGTCGAACTCGTGATAGGCATAGCCCAGACGGCCGTAGACGGAGACTTGCTCGGCCAGCGGGTATTGCGCCTTGGCGTAGATGCCCAGGCCATAGTCGAGGCCGACTTCCGCCGGCACGCCGGCGACGGAGAGGTCTTCGTCTTCCAGGCCGACCAGAAGCTCGCCTTCAAGGCCGAAATACGGGGTGAAGTCATAGCCGCCGCGGACGTTGATGACGTCCAGTTCGACGTCAGAGGCGTCGAAATAGGTGTAGCCGGCGCCGATATTCCATTTGGACTCTTGCGCGGAAGCGCCGCCAGCGATCAGCAGGGCGGCGGCGGTGGAGAGGAGGATCGTCTTTTGCATGGTTTTTGTCTTTCTGTGACGCTTGAGGGTTCCGGTTCGAGCCCCAGCCCGCGCTGAGAGTTGTGCCCGGAGATCAGGGTTCGCAAGCCTGCTTGTGCTGCGAAAAATGTCAGTAAAAACGCAGTGTTGCAGTTCTGCGACGCATTGTGGCCAAGCCGTGGCGAAGGGTGTCCGGGCCATGGCGAAACGCCGTCGGAATTCCGTCATGGCCTGGGGTCGTTAACCTGTCGGCAAGGATCAGGCGGCGGCCGGTTTCGCCCAGGTCTGGGCCTGGAAAGGCGCATCGACCGGGGTTTCGGCAATGTGGTTGGCGTAGTTCGAGATCGTCTTCAGCGCGGTGGCGGTGATGACGTCGAAGATGTTCGCCTTGGTATAGCCGGCGTCCAGGAAGGCCTTGATCTCGGCGTCGCTGGCATAGCCGCGCTCGCGCACCAGGGTGCGGGTGAAGCGGGCCAGGGCTTCCTGCCGGGCGTCGGGCAGGGGCGCGCCATTGCGCAGGGCGGTCAGGGTCGCGGCGTCAACGCCCGCGCCGCCAGCCAGCGTGGAGTGCGCGGCCATGCAGTAATGACAGGTGTTCTCATAGGACACGGTCAGAAGCACGATCTGACGCTCGGCCGGGGAGAGGCTTGTCTTGTCCACAATGCCGGCAAGGGTCAGATAGGCTTCAGCCGCCGCCGGGCTTTCAGAGAGCGTGCCCAGAAGGTTCGGCACAAAGCCGAAGGCGCTCTTGGCGGTCGCCAGCACCGGACGCGCCGCTTCCGGGGCGTTGGTTTCGTCGTAGAGATTAAAATCGGTCATGGAAGGCTCCATCCTTGGGGGCGGCGCAGCGAATTGCGACGCCGGTCAATGCGACGACCCGCAGATGGGGGAGGGAGCGGAAGCTGAAAAGAGACTGATTGATCAACAGGTTTTCACACGATAGCGAGCGAGGCGTGAGGTCGTTTCTCTCTGGCGTCCGCCCCCCGATGCGCGCTAGAACGCGGGACATGAAACTGACGTTCACCGACGCCGCGCTCGATCACGCGGGATTGCTCCGGTCTGATCCGGACTGGATCGAAAGCCAGCTTGCGGACCGCAAGGCGCAGGCTGTCCTGTTTGCAGGCGGGGATCTGGCCATGGATGAGCAGGGCGCGCCCCTGATCATGCGCGCCAAATACGCTGCGCGCCTGCCGCTCAAATCGCCGGGGCTGATATTCCTGGGCCTGCTGGATGGCGCGCCCTGGTTCGCCGGCGCGGTGGAAAAGGGCGTGGCCGAGAAAGGCCCCGACTTCCGACAATCGGCCATTCACGCCCCGCCAGAGCTCGCCAGCACGTTCGGGCGCGCCCGCTCGCTCCTGATGTGGCATCGCGAGCATGCCTTCTGCTCCAATTGCGGCGAGAAGACTGTGGGCGCGGATGCCGGGTCCAAGCGGATCTGTCCCTCCTGTCAGACCGAGCACTTCCCGCGGGTCAATCCCAGCGTGATCATGCTGGTGCATGCAGGCGACAAATGCGTGCTCGGCCGCCAGCCCAACTGGCCGGAAGGCATGTACTCCACGCTCGCGGGCTTCATGGAGCCTGGCGAAACCGTGGACGCGGCCTGCGCCCGTGAAGTGGCCGAGGAAGTCCACCTCAAGGTGACCTCGGTGGAGTATGTCACGACCCAGCCCTGGCCGTTTCCCTCCCAGCTGATGATCGGTCTGATGGCCGAAGTCGAACCGGGCGAGGTCGTGCCCGATGATGATCTGGAGGATGCGCGCTGGTTCATGCGCGAAGAGGTGCGCACGCTTTTCAACAGCGAGATCGCCCGGATGATGCCATCGCACTTCTCAATCGCGCGTATGCTGATAGAAAGATGGCTCGCTGCCGGTTCGGACTGAGACCTGCGACGCCCTGTCGCGCTTGTCAGATTGAACTGGGCAATACCTTTCGAAGCGGTGTGAACTGGTTGCCTCTTTCGCCGGAGCGTGCCAAACACCGCCACACTCCGTTTGTATCAGTAGGGATCGGTGAGGACGCTCATGGGCTCTCTTTTCTTCAATAAGCTGGCTGCCGCTCTCCTGGCGATCGCTCTGGTGGTCCTGGGGCTGACCACTCTTGGTGACAGCTTGTTCCATGTCGAACAGCCCGAGGAATATGGCTACCCGGTTGACCTGGCCGCGCTGGAGAACACTGGCGCCGCCGAGGAAGAGGAAGAAGGACCGGTCGATTTCGGTCTTCTGCTCGCCAGCGCCGATGTGAGCGCCGGTGAGCGCGTCGCGCGTCGCTGCGCCAGCTGCCACACATTTGATTCCGGCATGGCTGATGGCACCGGCCCGCACCTGTATGGTGTCCTGGGTCGCGCCGTGGCCGCCGTGGACGGCTTCAACTATTCCGGCGCCATGCAGGAATATGCGACGACCACGCCGGACTGGCACTATGAGAACCTCTACAACTTCCTGGAAAATCCGCGCCGCTATATTCCGGGCACGGCGATGAGCTTCGCCGGCCTGCGCGACCAGGAAGATCGCATCAACCTGATCGCCTACATGCATGAGCAAGGCAGCTCTGACATGCCGTTCCCTGAACCGCTGGCGACCCCGGCTGAAGAGGCGGAGATGGCTGAGGGCGACATGAACGAGGAGGCTGACGCTGACTCGGTCGCCATGGATGATGCCGTCGAACCTGAGATGATGGATGAGGGCGACGCTGCCGCCCCTGCTTCTGAGGCTGAAGAGCCCGCTGCCGAGCCGCAGCCTGAAGAGGGTGATGACCAGTAAGCGGTCACCGCAATCTGCTTATCAAAAGGGCGCGTCCATCCGGACGCGTCCTTTTTCTTTTGCTCGCAAGCTGGGATCAGCCCTGATCGCCGAAGAAGGCTTCAAACAGCGGCGCGGCCTCTTCGGAATAGAAGAGCGCTTCGGGAACATCGCGCCGCACCGCCGCCCGCGCATTGAAAAAGGCGCTGAAACTGTCCGTTCTGACCGAGGGCGCGCCATGGTCCTGGGTGAGATCCGCTTCCAGCGCATCCAGCTCATCGGGCTCCAGCAAGATCCAGACATGGGTCAGTCGGTCGTCCGCGAACACGAATTCCGCCCGGCGCGGGGCATTCCTGAAGACATAGCCGTCGCAATCGATCTGGACATGGCTCGTCTGAGCGAGCGGAAGCTCGGACGGGTCCAGTTCGCGACGGGTCTGTGACGCGCACAGCTGATCAAGCGCTGGCGCATTGGCGGTTTCGCCACCCCCCATCTGAATATCAGCGGAGAGCGGGTAGAGCAGGGCGAGGGCGGTCAGTGCAGTGTGAAGCATGCGGAGATCCTGTCAGGCGCAGCGTCCTGGCGGCGCCGCTTTCAGATCAGGATGCAGGCTGGCCGTGCTTCAGATGCAGACGGGCTAGCCGCCATAGCGCTTCTTGATCCCGAACAGGATGGCGATGGTCCCGAAATAGAGGAAGGGGCGCAGCATGGCGGACAGGGCGTGCATGTCCATGCGGGCAAAGGCCAGGTCCATTGCGAAATTGGCCGGCATGTCGCCCGCGCTCATGAATTCCAGCGTGAAGCGAAGCAGCACGTCCACGGCGTAGGCGATCAGGGCGGCGGCGGTCAGCTGTCCCCAGCGGCGCATGGCCAGCGCCGCCACGATTCCCGCCATCAGGATGAAGGACAGATCAAAGAATGTGAAACCCGCCCATAACAGGCTCCAGGCGTCATTGCCCGCCATGCGCACCCCCCGTGTTCCGGCCTCTTGTCGAGGTCCTGTCGTCTCGCGCCCCCCAGGGCCCGGCCAGTCTACTTGACCGGAACGCCATGCTCCAGAGCCCTGACGAGCTTGCCGATGTCAGAGGCGGCGTCACAGGCGGGATAGCGTTTCTCCAGCATGACCTGGGCGCGAATCGCCTGGGGCACATGCGGGTCGCGCCGCACAATGCCGGCCAGCGGCGGACGGAAGCCCAGAAAGCTCTCACAGGTCTTGGCAAAGCCCGCATACGCGGCCTGCGCGGAGGCGTGATCGGGCGCATTGTTGACCACGACGAAGGGGCTGGCGCCCTCGTCACGCATGCGCAGGGTCTTCACGAAGGCGTAGGCGTCAGTCAGCGAGGTCGGTTCATCATTGAGCACGACGATCACGTCATCGGCTGCGGCGGCGAGGCGAATGGTGGAGCGCTCGGCTCCGGCGGCCAGGTCGATCAGGGTGCGGTCATAGGCCATGGAGGCGGCGGTGACGCCCGCCGCCAGCCGGTTGACGTTCTCAAGATCCAGCCCGGCAAGGGCGGCGGAGCCTGACGGTCCGGCGATCAGGTCGAAACTGTCCTCGCCCGCTGAATTCACCGCTTCGGCGAGGCTGAGATCGCCCGCCACGACCGAAGCGAGATCACTGACTGCGCTGACGCCCAGCTGGACGTCCACATTGGCCATCCCCAGATCGGCGTCCACCAGCAGCGTGCGCTGGCCCCGCCTGGAAAAGGCATGGGCCATGGCGATGGCGAGCGTGGTCTTGCCCACCCCGCCCTTGCCGGACGCAATGGCCAGCAGCGGCCCGGCGCGACGGGGCGCGCTCAGGGCCATGCCGGCGTCTGTAGCGAAATTCGTCATGCCGGGAGCTCCTCTCCGGGGTCTTCCAGTAGCAGTCTGGACAGGCGTAGCGCGGTGGCGGGCGCGAGACCGTCGCCGATATAGGGGGAGGCGGAAATCTGCGCATAGGCGAGCCCCGCCTCGCCGAACGCCAGAAGCGCGCCCAGGCGTCGCGCGATATCAAGCTTGGTGGCGATGACGCGGCCGGCGCCGATCGAGCTGAACAAAGCCGCGGCATCTTCGGCGTCTCCCGGCGTCATGCCGGCGTCCAGCACCGCAACGATTTCCCCGTCAGACGCATCCGCCAGGGCGGCGAGATCATCGAGCTGATCAAGATCAAACGGATTGAGTCCGGCCACATCGATCAGCACCGGGCCGGCCGGCAGGCCTTCCAGCACGGAGCGCAGCTCTCTGGGCCCTGTGACGCACTCCAGCGGCAGGTCCAGCGCATCGGCATAGGCGGTCATCTGCTCGGCCGCGCCGGCCCGGGAGTCCGCGCTGACCAGGACCGGGGCATGGCCCTGGGCGACGGCGCGCGCGGCCAGCTTGGCGATGGCGGAGGACTTGCCGGAACCTGGCGGCCCCGCCAGCAGCACCGGGCGACCGGGATCGGGTTCGAGCGGATGCACGCCATAGCGCTGGTCGAGCGCCCGGGCGAGCGTGGCGGTGGCTTCACCGTCCTCCAGCGCCATTGCGCTGTCCATCAGGGCCTCAGAGGCGCGTTCGGGCGGCAGGTGCCAGCCGAGCGCGCGCGCAATCCGGGTCAGGCCTTCATCCGCCTCGCCGCGCGCCGTGATGCGCGCCTTTTCCCGCTTGGCCAGCGCCGCTTCCGGGGTTTCAGCCCTGGGCTGCACGGCGCCGCGCTCGGCCGCCGCGCGCACCTGCACTCCGCCTTCGGGGGAATCGGTCGTGGAGATGATCACCGCATCAGGCCCCAGCTCACGGCGGACTTGCGCCATGACGGTGCTGAGGCTGTCTCCGGTGTAGGTGCGCAGGCGCATCGCGCCATCTCTCCTCTACAGGTCTAGACCTGCCCGACGGTCTTGAGCCGGGCGCTGGGGTGAATTTCGTTCTGGCTCATGACCACGGTTTGCGGGCGGAAGCGTTCGGTCAGCGAGCGCACATAGGGGCGCACATGCGGGCTGGTCAGCAGCACCGGGACATCTCCGCTCATCCCCGCCCGGTCAAAGGCGGCGCGCACAACCTCGACAAACTCGCGCAGCTTGCTGGGCGCGAGCGCCAGCTGGCGACGTTCGCCATCCCCGATCAGGGCTTCGGCGAAGGCCTGCTCCCATTGCGGGCTCAGCGACAGCACCGGCAGATTGCCGTCCGGGCCGCGATTGGCGTAGCAGATCTGACGCGCCAGACGCGTGCGCACATGCTCGGTCATGGCGTCGAGATTGTTGGTCGCGCCGGACGCCTCGGCAATGCCCTCGATGATGGCGGCGAGGTCGCGGATCGAGACGCGCTCCTTCAAGAGGTTCTGCAGAACGCGCTGGATGCCGGCGCGGGTGATCTGGCCCGGGGTGATCTCGTCCACCAGCTTGCGATGCTGGGGCGACAGGGCGTCGAGCAGCTTCTCGGTTTCCGAATAGCTCAGAAGCTCGGCCATGTTGTCGCGCAGGATTTCGGTCAGATGCGTGACCAGCACGGCCGCCGGGTCCACCAGCGTATAGCCGCGGAAGGTGGCTTCCTCGCGATTGCTCTCATCAATCCAGGTGGCGGGCAGGCCGAAGGCCGGCTCCTTGACGTGGGTTCCGGGCAGTTCGACCTGGGCGCCGGACGGGTTCATGGCGAGGATCTGGTTGATCTTCAGCTCGCCGACGCCGGCCTCCATCTCCTTCACGCGCAGCACGTATTGCTCGCCGGGCATCTGCATATTGTCGACGATGCGAACGCTCGGCAGCACGAAGCCGCTGTCCTGGGCGAGATTGCGGCGCAGCGCCTTGATCTGATCGGTCAGTCGGCGCCCCTCGACATCGTTGATGAGCGGCAGGAGCGCGTAGCCCAGCTCGATCTTCAGCTCGTCGATATGCAGGGTGTCCTCGATCGGCGCATCCGTCGGATCGGGTCCCTGGGCCGCGGCCTCTTCCTCGGCCAGGGCTTCGCGCGCTTCGGTCTCCACGGCTTTCTCGCGTCGCTGGGCGCTGGTCCAGGCTAGGGCGCCGGCGCCGGCCGCCATCAGGCCGAACGGGATCAGCGGCATGCCGGGCAGCAGGCCGATGGCCAGCGAGGTGCCGGCCACCATGCCCATGGCGGCGGGGTTGGCCGAAAGCTGGCCGAACACGGCTTCTTCCGCTGCACCGTCCACCCCCGCCTTGGAGACGAGAAGGCCGGCGGCCAGCGACACGATCAGCGCCGGGATCTGGGAGACCAGACCGTCGCCGATGGTCAGCGTCGAGAAGGTGTTCGCCGCCGAGCCGAAATCCATGCCCGACTGGGCGACGCCGATGATCATGCCGCCAATCAGGTTGATCGAGGTGATCAGGATGCCCGCCATGGCGTCGCCGCGCACGAACTTGCTGGCGCCGTCCATGGCCCCGAAGAAGTTCGATTGCTCTTCAAGCTCCTTGCGGCGCTTGCGGGCTTCATCCTCGTTGATCAGGCCCGAGGACAGGTCGGCGTCAATCGCCATCTGCTTGCCGGGCATGGCGTCCAGGGTGAAGCGGGCGGCGACTTCCGCGATCCGGCCCGAACCCTTGGTGATGACGACGAAGTTCACGATCACCAGGATGATGAAGACGATGATCCCGATGACGAAATTGCCCTGCATCACGAAACTGCCGAAGGCTTCGATGATGTCGCCCGCCGCGGCCGTGCCGCTTTGCCCTTCAGACAGGATCAGGCGGGTGGAGGCCACGTTCAGCCCCAGCCGGAGCATGGTCGCCACCAGCAGGATGGCCGGGAAGGCGGTGAATTCGAGCGGGGACTTGATGAACAGCGCCGTCATCAGGATGAGCACGGAAAAGCTCACCGACACCGCCAGCATCACGTCCAGAAGCGCCTTGGGCAAAGGCAGGATCAGCATGACCAGAAGGCCCAGAACCCCCAGACCCATCGCGATATCGCCCCGCGCCAGCCGCCGGGCGATCTGGGCGAAGTCAATCCCGCTTGGGGTGGAGGCGTTGGCGTCAGCCATGGAAAAGGCCCGTTCTGGTAAGGTTAACGGGCCTGGCGTTTCTGCGCCTCGCCCTGGGTTTGAGTGCCCGGATTCTCATCCCCTCAAAAGCGTTTCGAGAGGGCCCGTCCGTCGGTCAGGAAGGCTGAGCGGGCGGGGCTGATGATCATCCGGCGAACCGGGACTCGCCCGGACCGGGGATATCCTCCCCCTGTTCGCCATAAAGCTTGAGCTTGTTGCGCAGCGTGCGGATCGAAATCCCCAGAATGTTCGCGGCGTGCGTGCGATTGCCGAGGCAATGGTCCAGCGTGTCGAGGATGAGATCCTTCTCCACTTCAGCCACGGTCTTGCCCACGAGGTTGATCGCTTCATCCGCCGCCTGGGCGGCCTGGCGCGCCATGGCGGCGCCCGCCGAGCTCGCCGGCAGGGGCGAGCCGTCCGGCAGGCGGATCGCTTCAGGCTCGATCTTGTCGCCGCTCGCCAGCAGCACGGCGCGGTGCATGGCGTTCTCGAGTTCGCGCACATTGCCTTTCCAGGCGCGCGCGACGACTTGGGCCTTCGAGGCCTCGGACAGGGGCCGGTAATCGACGCCATTGGCCTTGGCGTATTTCTTCAGGAAGTGATCAGCCAGCGCCAGCGTGTCCTCGGGGCGGTCCCGCAGCGGCGGAATGGCGAGATTCACGACATTCAGGCGGAACAGGAGGTCCTCGCGGAACGTCCCGTCCTTCACCGCCTCGCGCAGATCGCGGTTGGAGGTGGCGAGCACGCGGATATTCACCTTCACGGGCTTGGAGCCGCCCACGCGGTCGATCTCGCGTTCCTGCAGGGCGCGCAGCAGCTTGGCCTGCAGGCGAACATCCATCTCGCTGATCTCGTCGAGCAGCAAGGTGCCGCCATCGGCCTCCTCGAACTTGCCGATCCGGCGGGCGAGCGCGCCGGTGAAGGCGCCTTTCTCATGGCCGAACAGTTCGGATTCAAGGAGGTTTTCGGGGATCGCGGCGCAGTTCACCGAGACGAAGGCTTTCGAGGCGCGCTTGGACTTCTTGTGCACATAGCGCGCCATGACTTCCTTACCGACCCCGCTTTCGCCCGTGATCAGGACGGAGGCGTCGGACGGGCCGATCTGTTCGGCCAGACGCACCACATCGAGCATGGCCGGGTCGCGCGCGATCAGGGTGCGGTCATCGTCGGAGACGGCTTCCAGCACGGCCGCGATGAGCTCGGGCTCGGGCGGCAGGTGGATGAATTCCTTGGCGCCGGCCTTGATGGCGCCGGCGGCGGCTTCCGGGCGCACATTCACGCCGCAGGCGATGACCGGAACGATGATCCGCTCGGCCTCGTTGGCGGCGATCAGGCTGCCCACATCCAGATTGACGTCCACCATCAGAAGGTCGGCGCCCTTGCCGGCCCGCAAATAGGCGGTCGCTTGCGCGATGGTGTCCACATGAGCGACCTTCGCCCCGCGGTCCATGGCGATTTTCGTGGCGGCGGACAACTGGCCGCCCAGGCTTCCAACGATCAGAACGCGCATCGTTCGTTTCCTTTCCTATGGGCGGCCGGGGTCAGCCGGTGTCCCCGTCCTTGATGATTTCAGTCATGGTCACGCCCAGCCGGTCGTCCACGACGACGACCTCGCCGCGGGCGACCAGGCGAGAGTTCACATAGATGTCGATGGCTTCGCCGACCTTGCGGTCCAGCTCGAGCACAGAGCCCGAGGTCAGCCGCAGCAGCGAGTTCACATCCACATGGGCCTTGCCCAGGACCGCAGAGATGTTGACCGGCACGTCGAAGACGGGCGCCAGGTCCACCGCGGTGCGAACCTCTTCGTCAATCAGCGCCTGAGCGGCGCCATTGGCGGGCTCGCCCATGGGCTCGGGATCGGGGTTCACGCCTTGCGGGCCGTCAGACAGATCGGGCAGGTTCAGATCGTCGTCACTCATGGCTTAGCTCCTTCAGGCCGAGGCTTGACCGCCCATGGCGGCCTGATCGGGGGTGATGTCCGCATCGCCCTCGCGGGGCTGGGCCAGCCAGTTCTTCACGGCTTGCTCGATGCGGGATTCAATATCGGCGGTGGTGCGCTCGATGGCGCCGGAGCGCCATTCCAGCACGCAATCGGTGCGCGGCACGTCCGCGTCGGCGCGCACGATCAGCGCGCCCTCAAGTCCATGCTGGGCGGCTTCCCCTTCAAGGATTTCCGCCAGCGCGTCGGACATGGACGGGTTCACCCGGACGGCGACGCGCGGTTCGCTGCGCAGATCGGCCAGGGCTTCGGTGATGCAGTCCTTCAGCGTTTCCTCGCCATATTGCTCCAGCGCCGCGCCCGCGATGATGCGGGCGGACGCCAGCGCCAGGCGGGCGGCGTCCTGACGCATGGCTTCGGATTCCGCCTGCAGGCGGCCCAGCAGCCCGGCGACCTGATGCACCACCTGGCCGGCGGCTTCGGCGGCGGCTTCCTGGGCCTCGATCTCGGCGACCTGACGGGCGGCTTCGGCGGCCTGTTCGGCCACCATCTGCATCTCGTCTTCGGTATAGACGCGCTTGAACGTGTCGCCTTCACGCAGAATGCGGCCGTCCGGTGCGAACTCCCGGTCAAAGTCGAATTTTCTGAAGCCGTCGGTCACTGAGTTTCGGCCTTCCTAGTAGATCAGCTCGTCTTCCCCGCCGCCTTCCGACAGCAGGATTTCGCCCTTGGCGGCGAGGTCCTTGGCCTGGTTGACCATGGCCTGTTGCGCGCCATCGACGTCTTTCAGGCGCACCGGGCCCATGGACGCCATGTCCTCGCGCAGGATCTTCGCCGCCCGCTCGGACATGTTGGAGAAGAACAGGTCGCGCAGCGTGTCGGACGCGCCCTTGAGCGCCAGGCCCAGCTGGTCCTTGGGCACGCCGCGCAGAAGGGTCTGCACGCCTTGCGGGTCCAGCTTGCCCAGGTCCTCGAACACGAACATGAGCGAGCGGATCTTCTCCGCGGAATCGCGATTGCGCTCCTCGAGCGAGGCGAGGAAGCGGTTCTCGGTCTGGCGATCGAAATTGTTGAAGATGTCCGCCATCAGCTCGTGGCTGTCCTGCTTGGAGGTGCGCGCCAGATTGCTCATGAATTCCGAGCGCAGCGTCTCCTCGATCTTCTCCACGATCTCGCGCTGGACCGGCTCCATGCGCAGCATCCGGGTCACCACTTCCATGGCGAAATCCTCGGGCAGGGCGGCCAGAACGCGCGCGGCGTGGTCGGGGCGCACCTTGGAGAGCACCACGGACACGGTCTGCGGGTATTCGTTCTTGAGATAGTTCGCCAGAACCACCTCGTTCACATTGGCGAGCTTGTCCCACATGGTCCGGCCGGCGGGACCGCGCAGCTCTTCCATGATCTGGTCGACCTTGTCCTCGGGCAGGAAGGAGGACAGCAGACGCTGCGCCTGATCGACCGAGCCCACGATGGAGCCGGTCGAGGACATGGAGCCGACAAACTCCATGATCAGCTTCTCGACGGCGCCGGAGGTCACATTCCCGAGATTGACCATGGCCTGGGAGACGACGCGGATTTCCTCGTCATCCATCATTTCCCACAGCTGGCGCTGCTCGTCGCCGAGCGCCAGCAGGATGACAGCGGCCTTTTCCGCGCCCGTCATGCTGGACGGGTCGTCGATTTTCCGGCCGCGAGGGGCGGGCGCTTCAGCCATGATCAACCCTCCCCGTCATGCATCCAGGTGCGCAGGATGCTCATGGATTCATCAGGGTGCTGCTCGACCAGGGCGGCCACCTTGCGCACAGAGGACTTCTTCACCTGACCCTCGATCTGCGCGACGTCGATATGGTCATCAGAGGGGTCGCCTTCGGGCAGCATCACCGTGCCGTCCGAATTGCCCAGCAGGGCCTGGACATTGTCCGGCAGGGCCTTGCCGCCGCCGCTTCCCGCGCCCGCCAGGGCCGGGCGCGCTGCGCTGACATTGCCCACAGCGCCCTGAACGAGCGGACGAGCGACCAGGAGGATGACCAGCAGCGCGGTCACGAACAGCACGGCGATCTCGGCGATGCGCATGAAATCAAGGCGGGCGAGGCTGAAGCCTTCCGGCGCCGGCGTGCCCAGGGTGAGGTCCGGGCGATTGAAGCGCATGGAGGTGACCTGCAGGATCTGGTCGCCATCGGTCAGGGTGGTGTCGGTCGGAAAGCCGACCGCCGCCGCGACGAGATTGCGGATCTGGGTCAGCTCGGCCTCGCTGCGCGGCTCGAAGCTCAGGGTTCCGTCCTCGCCCACGACCGCCACTTCATCCACGACCACAGACACGGCGAGGCGCTCCAGATCACCCGCCTGGATGATGGAGACCGTCTCTTCCTGGGTGTTCTGGTAATTGCGTTCGGTCGTCGAGCTTTCGCTGGTGGCCAGCAGCGGCGTTTCCCCATTCGCGCCGGCCTCGGCGTCGGGCGTGTTCTCACTGACCGAGACGCCGCCGGAATTGACGGGCTCGCTGCGACGCTCCTCGACGGCGCGTCGGCTGACTTCGACCTGACCGTCCGGATCATATTCCAGGCGCGTGCGGGTCTGGCTCTCGCGGTTGATCTCTGCGGTGACGGCGACGCGCACGCCGCCCGAGCCCACAATGCCCTCCACGAGATCGCGGATCTTCTGTTGCAGATCGCGTTCGATCGCGTTCTGGCGGTCATCCAGCATGGCGCCCAGCACATCGCCCTCGGCGTCACTGGGGGCGGCCAGCAGGCGCCCCTGATCGTCGGCAAGCGTGATGCGGTTGGCCTGCAGGCCCGGCACGGCGGTGGCGACCAGATTGCGGATGGTGTTGATCTGCGCGCTCGGAAGCTCGCCGCGGACGCTGATCACGACCGAAGCGGAGGGTTCCTGCTGCTCGCGCGAGAACAGGCGGCGTTCAGGCAGCACCAGGTGAACGCGGGCGGCGGACACGGTGTTGAGGGTGTTGATCGAGCGCGCCAGCTCACCTTCGAGCGCACGCTTGGCGTTGACGTTCTGAACGAAGCTGGTGGTGCCGAGCGCATCGGTCTCGTCAAAGATCTCGTAGCCCACCGAGCCAAAGCTCAGCGCCCCGCCCGAGGCGACGCGCATCCGCGCCTCGTCGACCTGATCGGTGCTGACATAGACCGCCGATCCGCCTTCCTGCAGTTCGTAGGAGATGCCGGCCTGGTCCAGCCTCTGGCTCACGGCGGCGGCGTCCGCCGGGCCGAGGCCGGAGAACAGCAGCGCCTGGCCATTGGAGTTCATGCTCATGGTGAAAAACACCAGAGCGGCGGCCGCACCGGCGGTCAGGCCGAGTATGGCGGCCAGTCGACCGACTCCGAATCGGGAAAGCTGTTCCAGTATCGCGTTCACGCTGGGCCCTTGCTGATTTCCGAATCAGGAAAACGCCGCTCCCTGCAGCGGCTAGGCAAGTTTTTCCCACTATCCGCGTAAACGAGGTCTTAACGCGTTGAATCAAAAAACACGATCAGCGCGGCGAGTCGCAACTCGCCGCGCTGAACGCGGGCCTGAAAGAGAGGGGGGCGAACCGCCTACTGGCGGTATTGCTGAATGCGCGTGGTGCGCAGCCCGGCAAGGCCATGCCGGTCGATAGAGCGCTGCCAGGAGAGAAACTCCTCCACGGTCAGCCGGTAGCGGTCACAGGCTTCATCCAGGCTCAGCAGACCGCCGCGCACGGCGGCGACGACTTCAGCCTTGCGGCGAATAACCCAACGCTTGGTGTCCGGGCTCGGCAAATCGGCCACGGTTAAGGGGCTGCCATCAGGACCGATGACATAGTTTTCCTTCTTCGCTCGACGTTCCATCCGACCCATCCTTTTAGGAAGACCCGTCTAACGCGGGTCCTTAATGAGACGGGTTATACGCGAGGCCTCTTAAGGTGAGCCTAAAGCGCAAGGTAAAAGTGCGGTAAATCAGTTGTTTAGAAAAAATTCACCCCGACGCCGAAGCGCCGGGGTGTCAGTCGGCCGGTGGGACGGCGTTGGGTTAGCGCTTCATCTGGATCGCCTCGGCGAGCATTTCGTCCGCCGTGGTGATGATCCGGGAGCTGGCCGAATAGGCCCGCTGGGTGATGATGAGGTTGGAGAATTCCGTCGCGATATCGACGTTCGAGTTCTCGACGGTTTTCGCCGCAATGGTGCCTGACGCGCCCGAACCGGGGGCGTTCAGGGTGAAGGCGCCGGAATCCTCGGTGATCTGGAAGCTCGCGCCGCCAACCGAAGCGAGACCGTTCGGGTTGAAGACGGTGGCGACCGGAAGCTGGTAGACGCGGCGGACCACGCCGTTGGTGAAGCGCGCGGACAGGAAGCCGTCATCACTCACTTCCACGCCCGCAAAGGCGCCGAAGATCGCGCCATCCACCACGGTGGAGTCCAGGTTGGAGGGCGAGTTGAACTGGGTGATGCCGCCCGGCGTGCCGGCGGTCCCGAGATCCAGCGAGATGGTCTGTGCGCCAACGCCGGTCGACGCCGCCCAGCGGACTGCGCCTGCACCCACGGCGCCGGCGGCGTCTGATGCTTCGAACGGCAGCGAGGTGGGCAGGGTGGTCGGAGCGCCGGGCACGATCTCGCCATTGGTGTCAAAGGCGACAATGCCCGTGGCGATCTGACCGTCGATCAGCGGCGCGCCCGTGGTGACGTCAGAGGCCGGCTGGACGTGCAGCTCCACATGCCACTGGTTGGCGTTGGTGGCGTGCTTGAGGAAGGACATGGTCACGGACCGGACGCCGCCCTGGGTGTCGTAGATCTGGATGGTGCGCTCGAAATCCGGCGTCACCGTGCCCGACGCCATGTTGGTGCCGGACGCGGTCGGGTCATAGGTGGCCGCCGCGGCCGAAGGCGTCGTGCTGGCCTGCAGGTTGGCGTTGATGCGCACGCTGGAGGTGGCGTTTGCGGTGCCGCCGATATTGGACAGGTTCACCGCTTCCAGAGTGTCCACGTTGGACGGGTTCTGGTTGACCGTGCCGTCGGCCTGAACCGGCCAGGCATAAAGGTACATGCCGGCGTCATTGCGCAGATAGCCAGAGGAATCGGTCTGGAAGCCGCCCGAACGGGTGAACAGCACGGCGTCGGACGAGCCGCCCGCGGTCGGGCTGGGGCGCACGACGAAGAACCCGTCGCCGTCAATGGCCATGTCCGTGGCGCTGACGCCCGGGGTCAGAAGGCCCGACGAGTTGACGTCGAGGCGCGAATTCGAGCTGACGCCCGAAGAGGCGTAGCGGGTCTCGCCGCCGCCGCCGATCTTGTAGTTCGGCGTGAAGATCGTATCCACGCGCTTGTAGCCCACGGTGTTGACGTTGGCGATGTTGTCCGAAATCGCCGCCAGCGCTGAAGAGTTGGCGATCAGGCCGGACGCGCCGGCGGCCATGGCCGAGTTGATACTCATGACTTGCTTCCCATCGTTTTAGCCAGGGCGTCCGCTCCTTCTGGCGGAGAGCCTCGATTTTGTTGCGGAGCGGTTCGGGCTCCGGTTTCCCCGTCTTCGGGGTTAAGCGGCAGCCTCGGACTCCTCGTCCGGAGAGCTGGTGTTGGAATTGGCGGGGGCGCTGCTCGCCTCGCGCACGCTGGTCACCAGAGAGGCAGGCAGCACAAGTTCGCCATTGGCGAAGCTGACCTGGGCCTGACCGCCGCTCATCTCCACGCCCGTGACCCGGTGTGAAACGCGGGTGGCGTAATCAATGGCGTTCTTGTCGGCATCCTTGGCGATGATCTCGATCTCGTAGACGCCTTCAGGCAGGGTGTTGCCAGCCTGATCCTTGCCGTCCCAGGTCACTGCATGGACGCCTTCGCCCGTCTCGCCATCCAGGCGACGGACTTGCGTGCCCTTCTCATCGAAGATCAGGATCTCGACGCTGTCCGCTTCCTGAGACAGGCCGTATTCCCACGTCGCCTCACCATCCTGCAGGAGGTTGTAGCGGGTGTTCACAGTGGCTTCCTTGCCGATGAAGTCGAGCGCCTTGAGCTGGGCGTCGCTTTGCTGAAGCGCCAGCAGGGCCTCGAGGGATTCATTGGAGGCGATCTGTTGCTCGACCGAGGAGAACTGGACCAGTTGCTGGACGAACTGTTCGGATTCCAGCGGGTCGAGCGGATCCTGGTTTTTCAGCTGCTCGGTCAGCAGTGTCAGGAAGGTGTCGAAATTGTCCGCAAGGCCAGCGGTCGCAAGCTTTGACTGGCTTTGCGCTTGCTGGGTTTGGGCGGCTGCATTGACTTCGGTCATGATCTCGCTCTTCTGCTCAGGCGATCAGATTGACGCCGGCGCGCTGGCTCACGGCGAAGCCGTAGAGCGCGTCAGCAAGGGGGGCGGCGGGCAGGTCGGTCTCGACCTCCACGGTGAACCGGTTCCGGGCGGCGAATCCGTCCGGCGCGCTGTGCGCCTCGTCCTGGAAGCCGTTGAACGCGCCATTGTCCTGGCTCAGCGAGAAGGACAGGCCGTCCTCGCCCAGCTCGAGGCCGGCGTCGGCCAGCGCCTTTTCAAGATCTTTCGAATTGCGTTGCAGTTCGGACAGGGTGTCGGCGCGCTCTGCGCTCAGGACGGCGGACACCTTGTTGTCCGGTCCCAGCTCGAGACGGACTTCAACCCGGCCCAGCTCCGGCGGATCCAGACGGATGTCGAAGACCCGCCCGCCATCATTGAACTTGCGCGCGATCTGCGCCGCCAGGGTGTGGGTGGTCGTCGGAGCGAAGCGGGAGGCGGCATGCGCCTGGGGATGGTGCGAGGGGCGAGCGGCCTCGATGCGCGGTTCGGCCCGCACCGTACTCATGTCGAGTTCCGCATCGACCGTGTCGGCAGGCGCGTCCATGGGCGCCTCTTCCGCTATCAGGCTCTCCTGAAGCAACCAGGCGAGGGGATCGGTCGGGGCGTTCGCCGGAGCGACAGGTTGCGGCGTCGGGCGCGCTGTCGGCGTAGCGGCGTCCGGGGCTGCAGATCTGTTGGCGCCGGAGTCGGGTGCGCCCTGGGGCGTCGGCGTCTTGGCGCCCGCATCGCTCTTGTCGGCATGCCGGGACTTGTTCTGCATGCCCGGCGCCCGGTCGGAGTCCGCGCTCTGGGCTTGCTGCTGGGCCTGTTTGAAGGCGGCCTGCACCGAGGCGGCGGCCTCGGCCGGATCCGCGACAGTTTCGGCGGACCGGCTCTGACCCTGGGTCGGCTCGGGCGCGTTCTTTCCGGCGGGGGCCGTCTCGGCGGACTTCGCTTGCGCCTTCTCAGCATCAGCGTTTGCTTGCGGCGCGGCGTCCTTGGATGCCGGTGAGCTGTCGGGCGTGCTCCGGCCCTGCTGACGCGAGTCGTCAGAGCGGACAGCCTCGGCGCGTGCGGTCTGCGCATCGCGCACGGCGCGCGCCGCGTCGGCTTCGGCGTCAGCCTCGCCATCAGCGGATGACGCGGATCGGGCGGCTGACGGCTCGACCGTGCCTTCGGGCTCCGGCTCTAGCTCCGGCTCGGGGGCAGGCTGGGTCTGTTGGGGGGCGGTCTGTTCGGTCCGGGCGCGCGCCTGCTCTCCGGCTGCGGGCTGCTCCCCATCAGCGGGCGACTGGCGCGGTGCGTCAGCGGACTTGGCGGCGCTGTCCGGTTTGAAGGCGATGGTTTCGTCCGGTGCGGCGTCGTTTTGCGCAGCGGCGGCGGGCGTGATCGGCGCCGCGCTGTCTTGCGCGCCTGCACGTGCCTGCGATTGGGACGGCGACTGTGCGTCAGAGGTCTCGGGCCCGGCTTTGCCCGCTCCGGGCGGCGGAACGGCATGCGCACGCGCTTCAGCCCCGGTCTTTGCCTCGGCGTCCGCCGCTTTGGATGAGGTGGCGGCAGTCTCGGCCGTCGCCCCGGTTTCCTGGGCGTCGGTTACGGCCTGGGAAAAGACTTCGTTGAGGGCCAGAGCCGGGTTCGCGGTTTCCGGACCCTGAGGATCTGGAGTCTGGCTCTGCGCCTCGCGGGCGTCCTCCGGCCTGGTCGAAGCGCTCGCTTCGCGATTCTTGCCCTCACGCGCGCTTTCGGACTTGCGCTCGGCCTTGTCCGGACGGGAGGCTTTCTCGGCGCCGCTCTCACGGTTTCCGGGCAGCGCAAACGTCTGCGCATCCTCGCCCGACGCACGTTGAGCGCGCTTCGGGCTGGGGATTGTCGGCGCAGGGGCCGGAGGCAGACGGTCGAGCGGCATGAGCGTAAGGCTCCGCAAATCATCAAGCTGATGCGCCGCGTTTTGCTGCGTCGAGGGGGCGGGACCTTTTGTCCAGCCGAGGTCGATCCTGTCCTTCAAGGGGCGTGCCAATTCTCGAAATCCAAAAAGTGCATATAAAACAATGAATAAACTTGTCATTAGGAATTGAGTTCGGCGCCGGTCGGCAGATTTTCCCCCGCTGGGCATGACGGAATTGCCGAGCGCTCGGGCCGGTATCCGGTTTGGCCCGTTGCTTGCGCTGTAGTTGGCAGCCAGTCGGCAAGCGCACATGGGCGCGAGTCCGCCAGGGCCAAGAAAAACCTTTAAAACAAAGGTGCTTATTGGGTTTCCGGGTCGGGTTCCAGGCGTCGCGTTCTTCAGGCTGGCTAGGAAAATTCTGCCGCCAAATGGGTAAAATCGCCCCGGCGGAGCGGTATTGGAGGCGCACATGGCGCTCAATTCTGTGATCGGCAACGCCCTGTCCGGACTCAGGGCCTCGCAGCTGGGTTTGCGCACGGCGTCCAACAATGTCGCCAACGTGAACACGCCAGGCTATGCGCGCACCGAGCTCGCCATCACCTCCCGCAATGTGGCGGGGCAGGGGATGGGCGTGGATGTGCGCGGGGTCGAACGCATCACTGATGAATACCTGCTCGCCGCGTCTGTGCGCGCCAATTCCGACTTCTCTGCGGCGACCGCGCGATACTCGGCGCTGGATCGCCTGCAGGCCCAGTTCGGCAGCACGTCTGACGAGAGCTCGATCTTCGGACGCCTGAACGCCGCTTTTGATTCCCTCAGCGCCGCCGCCGCCGACAGCGCCGAAACCGTGGCGCGTCTGAGCGCCGCCTCCGAACTGCAGACCTTCTTTGATGAGACCCAGCGCCTGTCGGTCGAGATGCGCACCCTGCGCAATGAAGCGGACACCCGGATCGGCTCAGGCATTGGCCGCATCAATGAAATCCTCAAGGAAATGCAGGACCTGAACCTGCAGGCGCAATCGCTGAACGCCAGTTCGGCCGACACCAGCGGCGCCGCCAACCGTCAGGTCGAGCTTCTGGACGAGCTGTCGAGCTATATCGATGTGCGCACCAACCGCCAGCCGGACGGACGCGTCTTCGTGTCCACGGCGGATGGCGTGGCGCTGCTGGACAACTCCCGGCTGCAGCTGGAATACACCCCGGCCGGCACGGGCGCCTACGGTCTGGATTATGGCGAGATCACCGCCGTGGTCTCGGCGTCGGGCGCGCGCGTCGACCTGACCCAGAACATCACGTCGGGCGAGTTGCGCGGACTGATTGATCTGCGTGACAAGGATCTGCCGCAACTGGCGGCCGCCCTGGCCGAATACGCCGCCGGCGCGGCGGACGCGCTGAACGCGGCGCATAACGACGCCACCGCCTATCCGCCGCCCAACACGCTGACCGGCCGTGACACCAGCCTGGTGGGCGCGGATGTGCTGCAGGGTTCGGGCGCGGCCACGCTCGCCATCGTCAACAATGACGGCACGCTGGTCCAGCAGGTGGCGATCACCGTCACCGGGACCGGTTTCACCGTGGACGGCAACGCCGCCAACTCGATCACCGACCTCGTCAACGAGATCAACACCGCGCTGGGCGGCAATGGGACGGCCAGTTTCACCAATGGCCGATTGAGCATTGATGCGGCGAACGCCAATCACGGCGTCGCCCTGGCCCAGGACAGCGCCAACCCCTCTTCCATCGGGGGACGGGGCTTTGCGCATTATTTCGGCCTCAATGACATCGTGGATTCCGACCGTCCGGCCTTCTTCGAGACCGGTCTGACCGCAACCAGCGCCCATGGCCTGGCCGGCGGCGGGGTGATGAGCTTCAAGGTGCTCGGTCCCAATGGCGGACGCACCGCAGATATCGATGTCAGCGTGGCCGGCGCCACCATCCAGGATCAGCTGAACGCGTTGAACGCGGCGGGCACCGGGCTCGGCGCCTACGGCTCGTTCGGCATGGACGGCAATGGCGAGATCAGTTTCACGCCGAACGCCGGCTTCGAGCAGTATGAGGTCGTCGTCACCGGCGACACCAGTGTGCGGACCGGCACGGGCAAGTCCTTCACCACCATTTTCGGCATGTCGGACGGCGCCCGGATGAGCCGGGCGGAAGGGTTCGAGGTGCGCCCGGCGATCCGGTCGGATTCCACGCTGCTGTCGATGGCCAAGCTGGACGTGACGGGCGCGACGGTTCCGGGCGATCTGGTGGTGAGCGCCGGGGACAATCGTGGCGGCCAGGAGCTTGCGGCCGCGGGTCAGGCCAAGCGCACCTTTGATGACGCCGGCAACATGAAGGGCGGCATGTCCACCCTGATCGAATATGGCGCGAGGGTTGCGGGCAAGGTCGGCTCTGTCGCCGCGGCCGCCCAACGCGCCGAGACCGCTGCGGAATCCGTGAAGGAAGCCGCCGATATCAAGCGGTCTGACGTTGAGGGGGTGAGTCTCGATGAAGAACTCGCCCGCATGATCCAGTTCCAGCAATCCTACAACGCCGCGGCGCGCCTTCTGCAGGCCGCCCGGGAGATGTCGGATACGCTGATCAACATCGTTTAGGTCGGGAAGGGAGCTTAGAATGAGAATTTCCACCCAGGCCGCATCCCAGGCCGCCTTGAGCGATCTGATGCGCGCACAGCGTGAAGCCTATGATGCCCGCCAGCAGCTCGCCAGCGGCAAGAAAGCCCCGGATCTCAAAGGGTACGCCAACTCCGCCGAGACCATAATCGCCGCGAAGGCGGCCCAGAAACGCAGCGAGTCCTTCGTGGGCGCCAATGAGCGCGTGCTGAACCGGCTCGAGATCCAGGATCTCGCCTATCAGGAGCTCTCCACCGCCGCGACCGATCTGCGCACCGCGCTGACCACCAATGACGGCTCCTTCATGATGGACAAGGTGCAGGAGGTGTTCGACCGGGCGTCAGCCGCCCTGAACATGCGCTTCAACGGCTCCTTTGTGTTCGGCGGACGCCGGACGGACGCCGTGCCCTTCACCGCCGATACGATCGCCGATCTGCAGGCGGCGGTGCCGGACGTCTCGGCCACCTTCCAGAACGCCGCAGACCGCCAGACCACCAAGATCGAGGAAACCATCACGATCGACGTCAACGCCACCGCATCCGAGGTCGGCACGGAGTTGATGGCCTCGATCGAACGCATTGCTGACTTCAACGCCGGGCCGGACGGTCCGTTTGACGGTCAGATCACCGAAAACCAGCAGGCCTTCCTCGAAACCGAACTGGCCAACATCATTTCCGCCTTCGACACCATCAATGTGGCGATGGCGGAGAACGGCGCTCGCCAGAAACAGCTCGAAGGCTCGATCACCGGCCATGAAAAGCGCTCGGACTATCTCGAGATCATGGTGGCGGGAATTGAGGATGCGGACATGGCCGAAGCGGCCACCCGCTTCCAGCAGGCCCAGACCGCGGTCCAGGTGTCGGCGCAGACCTTTTCGCGTCTGAGCCAGATCAGCTTGCTGAATTATCTCTAGGCGTTGACGGCGCGGGCCTAATCGCCCGCGCTCTGCGCGCCCATCTGCCGGCCGCGCCGTTCGGCGGCGGCGACGGCGTTGCGCACCAGGCCCGGCAGCCCGCCCCCGCTCATCAGCGCATCCAGGCCCGCCTGGGTGGTGCCATTGGGGCTTGTCACATTGCGACGCAGTTCGTCCGGCTCGCCCAGACCCGCCTTCATCATCGCCCCGGCGCCGATCACGGTCTGCTTGGCCAGCGTCATCGCCAGCTCGCGCGGCAGGCCTTCTGCTTCGGCCGCCGCGGCCAGGGCCTCGGTGAACAGGAAGACATAGGCGGGACCGGAGCCGGACACGGCGGTCACCGCATCCATCATCCGTTCGTCCGAGATCCACTCCACCAGGCCCGCCGGCTTGAGCAGTCTTTCAGCCTGACGGATCAGGGTTTTCGTATCAGCGGCCTCATTGGCGACGCAGACCGAGACGCCTTCGCCAATGGCGGCGGGCGTGTTGGGCATGGCGCGCACGATGGGGCGTCCGGGCAGGGCGGCGGACAGGGTGCGCAGAGGCACGCCTGCGGCGATGGAGATCACCAGCGCGCCTTCCGGCAAATCCTCGCTCACCTTGCCGAGAACGGAGCGGACAAGGTCAGGCTTGATGGCGACGACCAGCGTATCCAGAGTGGCGGCGATCTGGCCGGTCAGGGCCGGGACGCATTTGACGCCATGGCTTTCCATCAGACCCTGGGCGCCCACGCCCGGTCTCGGATCGATCAGCACGATCTGGTCGGCGCTCACACCGCCGCGCGACTTGCGCAGCCAGCCTGAGGCCAGCGCGGAGCCCATGCGGCCTGCGCCGAGCAGGCCGATCCGCCCCTGTGAGTCTGCCATGTGCGTGTTCCGTGTCCTCAGGCTTCGCCGGCCGTGTCGAACATGGCGGCGGCCACTGCTTCAAGCGGGGTTTTACCGCTCCACAGCAGATAATGAAACGCCGGATACAGACGTTCGCCTGCTTCCTTGGCCGCTTCGATCATGGTGGCGGCCTGGGCGACGGAGACATTTTCCGCTTCCGGCAGGGTCAGCGCATGACGGAAGACAATGGTGCCGTCCTCGTGCCAGATTTCGAAATGGCCGATCCACAGGCGCTCATTGAGACGCGCCACCAGCTCGCACACATCCTTGTAGCGGCTGTCGGGCGTTTTCAGGTCCAGAGCCGCGAACATGTGGATGACGTCGAGATCCGGGCGATAGGAAAACCAGATCTGGTGATCGCGCCAGGAGCCGGGAACCGCCATGTGCAGTTCCAGGTCGTCGCGCTCATAGGCGTATTGAGCCGTCAGGACGGCTTGCTCGATGCTTTCCAGCGGATCCATCGAAACGACGGTTTCCTGGGTGGTGAGATCCATGATGGTCCTCTAGCCCCTCGCAGCGCCTGGCGACTCAGTGCGCCGCCCATGTCGGACGGTATGCCGCCCCGTCATCGGGGTGCAAGCGCTGTGCGTGGGGGATTTTGTAAGTGGTTTATTCAGCGGACTTTTTTGCTGTGGACGTCTTGGCCGCAGACTTGGCCCGGGTCGGCTTTTTCGCCGATTGGGCTTCCAGTTCGGCCAGGCGGGCCTCCAGCGATTCGAGCCGGGCGGCGCTGGCGTCCGCTTCGGCCCGCAGAGCTTCGAACTCGTCCCGGCTCACCAGATCCAGCTCGGACGCCATGCGTTCGGCCTGGGCGCGGAACACCGCGCGCGCTTCATCACCTGCGGCTTGCGCGGCGCTGAAGGCGTCGGTCATCAGATCGGCGAGATCTGCGAACAGGGGATTGCGTGACTGCATGACATCACCGTGTGCTCTGCTATGAAGACCCATATAGGCGTCGACGGGCCGGCTTAGCAATGCGCCGCCGCGCCGCCTGACAGTTAACAGCCGGTCCCGTCGGCCAAATTATTTTTCTGGAGCCTTCCATGATAGGCGCATGCCCCGCCAGTTTCGACCTCATCGATCCGGTCCTGTTCACCCTTCCCAAGGTCTGGATCTTCGGTCCGTTTCCGATCCGCTGGTATGCGCTCGCCTATATCGCCGGCCTGTTCGGCGGTCTGGTCTGGGTGCTCCGACTCGTCTCGAACGGCGCGTTGTGGGGCACGACGCGCAAAACCCAGACTGCGCCCTATAGCCGGGCCTTCGTGGATGATCTCGTCTTGTGGATCATGATCGGGGTCATTGTCGGCGGGCGTCTGGGCTATGTGCTCTTTTACAATACGTCGATGATCTGGGAGACGCCGCTGCGCGTTATCACCGGCATAACCGATGGCGGCATGAGCTTTCACGGCGGCCTGATCGGGGTGACGCTCGCCATGGTGCTGACCGCGCGCGCACACGCTGCGCCCTTGCTGCGGGTATCGGATGCGGTGGCGGCGGCGACGCCGATCGGCCTGTTCTTCGGACGGATGGCGAACTTCATCAATGGCGAGCTTTGGGGGCGTCCGGCGCCGGACCTGCCCTGGGCCATGCGGTTTTCCGCCGACCCGACCTGCCAGCTGCGCCATCCCAGCCAGCTCTATGAGGCGGCGCTTGAAGGTCTGGTGCTGTTCGTGATCCTGAGCGTGCTGATCTATCGCTTCAAGGCGCTGACCCGGCCCGGCCTGATCACAGGCGCCTTCCTGATCGGTTATGGCGTGTTCCGCGCGTTTGTGGAGCTGTTCCGCGAGCCCGACCGGCAGATGCCCGAAGCGCTGCAGGGCTATGTGACAATGGGCATGGTGTTGTGCATTCCCATGATCGCGCTGGGGGCCTATCTGGTCTGGCGCGCCCGCAAGGCCCCGGCTGTGGGCGAACGCGCCGCCTGAGCCGGGACGATGCCTGAGCCAAGACAGGGACTGATCCATGAGCGATGACGAGTTTCGCCCCGCGCAGATGATCTCGGAGCGTCTGGCAGAGCGCATCCGCACGGAGGGATCGCTGTCGGTGGCCGCCTTCATGGCCGAGGCGCTGTTTCATCCCATGGCGGGCTTTTACGCAACGAAAGACCCGCTGGGCGCTGCAAACGATTTCATCACGGCGCCCGAAATCAGTCAGATGTTCGGCGAGCTTCTGGGCCTGTGGGCGGCGGAATGCTGGATGCAGATGGGCGCGCCCTCGCGCTTTGAACTGATCGAGCTGGGGCCGGGCACCGGCCGGATGATGAGCGACATGCTTCGGGCTGGGCGGGCCGCGCCCGGCTTTCTGGACGCGGTCCATGTGACGCTGATCGAGGCGTCGCCCGCGCTCAAGATGGTGCAGGGCCAGACATTGGCGAGCGCCTCTGTCCCGATCAACTGGGCGAAGGATTTCGACAAGGCGCCGTCCGGTCCCGCTGTCGTCATCGGCAATGAGTTTCTCGACTGTCTGCCGATCCGTCAGGCCATCCGCCACAAGGGCCAATGGCGCGAACGGGTGGTGACGCTGCACCCCGAGGACGAAGCCCGTTTCGTCTATGGGCTGGGACCAGTGCTGGGTGAAGCGGATATGGCCTTCATCGCCCCTGGTCTGCGCGAAGCCGACGACGGCACGCTGGTGGAATTGCGCCCTGGCGATCAGCAACAGATCGACCAGCTTGCGGCCCGGTTCGACCGCGATCCGGGCTATGCCCTGTTTGTCGATTACGGGTCTGCAAAGCCTGAGACGGGCGACACGCTGCAGGCCATCCGTGCGCACCAGAAAGTGGATCCGCTGGACGCACCGGGCACGGCGGACCTCACAGCCTGGGTCGATTTCGATCGCTTGCTCAGGCTGGGCGTGGACGCCGGACTGTCGGCTTTCGGTCCCATGACCCAGGGCGATTTCCTGACCGAGCTGGGGATCGAGCAGCGCGCCGCCGTTCTGTCACGCTCGGTCGACGAGGCCGGTCAGGCCAAGCTCAAGCGTCAGATGCACCGCCTGGTCTCGCCTGAGGATATGGGGACGCTCTTCAAGCTGGCGGCCTTCAGTTCGGAAGGCTTGCCGCCGGCGCCGGGCATCGCGCCGTTCAAACGTTCTCGCTAGGCGCTGAGATGCGCCTCGATGATGCGGGCGATCACGCGTTCATATTCCTCAAGGTCGGAGGGCTTGACGAAATAGCCGTCCGCGCCGGCCTCGAGGGCGATCCGGATTTCGTCCTTGAGGTTGGAGGTGGACAGGCTGATGCACGGCACGCCGTCCATCTTGCCGCATTTCTTCACCAGTTTGATGAAGTCCGAGCCCGACATGCCGGGCAGGCGGCTGTCGACCAGGCAGAAATCAGGTTTCGCTGCGTCGCTGCGGATATAGTCGAGCGCATCCTCGGCCCGTTCGAAGACTTTCAGATCGCCATATCCTCGCGCTTCCAGCGCGCTCGTGATCAGGCTGGCGTCAATAAGGCTGTCTTCAATGATCAGGCTGGTCATCGCTGATCTCCTCGATCCGGGGAAACTGCATCAAGAACCGTGCGCCGCCGACAAAATCGGGATCCACGCTGATCTTGCCGTCATGAGCCTCCATGATCCGGGCGCAAAAGGCCAGCCCGACCCCCGACCCTGACACGTCGCTGCGATAGCGCTGCATCATCTTGAACACACCCTCGGCCTGGTTGGCCGGGATGCCGGGGCCATTGTCCGCGAATCGGACCGTCAGCCCGCCAGGCGTTTCCATGGCGTCCACGGTGAGCCGGATCTCTTCCTTGTCGGAATACTTCACGGCATTGTCCACGAGATTGCGGAAGAGGTGCGCCAGCAGGGTCTCATCGCCTTGCAGGACGGGATCGCCGATGACGTCCAGCGTGATGGGGGCGTTGGGATAATAGGCGGCCAGCAGCTTTTCGAGCAGGGGCCGCAGAGGCGCAGCGTTCGAGGCGGCCTTGGTCTCCACCAGGTCCGAATAGCTCAGCAGCGTGTCGATCAGCATCAGCATGTCACGGGACTTGGCTTTGACGTCATGCAGATAGCCCAGCACCTTGTCGTCCCCCTCCGGACCCAGCTGGCGCTGGGCCAGATCCGCCAGCAGCGAGATCTGGCGGGCCGGGGCCTTGAGGTCATGGGAGGCGCCCGCCGCAAAGTCGCGCAGGGTGCCGTTCGATCGCTCCAGATCCGCGGTCCGGCGCTGGACCTGGCGCTCCAGCGAGTTCGCCAGTTGCTGCAGCTGGCGCTCCGCGCCCACACGCAGCTGGACTTCGTCCTGCAAAGATTCGTTGGACTGTCTGAGCTGGTCCGTGCTGGGCATGGCCAGCGCCTTGGGCAGAAGCGGCCAGAGGGTGATCGCGGTCGCGACGGAGACCACGGCGGTCAGGATCTTGAGCGCGCCTTCGGTGAAATAGGCCGGGGTCCAGATCGTGTAGATCGAGAACAGGTGCGTGGTGCCGCAGAAGATGATGAACAGGATGAAGAGATAGGCGACGGGCCTGAACAGGATGTCCGGCCGTCTCAGGGAGATCAGCCAGATGACGACGGGGATGGAGAAATAGGCCAGCCCGATCAGCGCATCCGAGACCACATGCATCAGCAGGATGTCCGCACGCCACAGATAACACATGCCATGGGGCATGAAGCCGTGAAGAGATTGCATGAGCGCCTCTGAGCTTGCGGAATTGCGTATCCGACACTCTAGGTTTCTGCTTAAGGGAGTGTTTCAGATGCGAGACGCGCCCTAGGCGTGTGCAGCGGGCTTTTTCCGTTCACGTCCTGATCATCATGACAGCATGGCGGGCGCCCCGCCGCTTTGCCGCACGCGCTTATCCTGCTATGAGCGCGCCGCGGCTCAGAACACGGGAGAGGGCAGATCATGAAACTGATGTGCGGCAACGCCAACCGACCACTGGCCAAGGCCATCGCCGATTATCTTGACGCCCCCCTGTCGGATGTGGAGATCGAGCGCTTCGCCGATGGCGAGCTGTTCGTGCGCATCGACGAGAACATGCGCGGCCAGGATGTCTTCATCATCCAGCCCACCTCCGAGCCCGCCAACGACCATCTGATGGAATTGCTGATCTGCATGGACGCGCTGGCTCGCGCCAGCGCCAACCGGATCACCGCCGTCATTCCCTATTTCGGCTATGCCCGTCAGGACCGCAAAACCGGCGGCCGCACCCCGATCACCGCCAAGCTGGTGGCGAACCTCGTCGCCGAGGCCGGCGCCCACCGGGTGCTGACCATCGATTTGCATGCGGGCCAGATCCAGGGCTTCTTCGACATTCCGACCGACAACCTCTTCGCCACCCCGGTGATCGAGCAGGACATCCGTCAGCACTATGATGTCGAGGACCTGCTGATCGTGTCTCCGGATGTGGGCGGGGTGGTGCGCGCACGCTCGCTGGCCGGGCGTCTGGGCGCGGACATCGCCATCGTCGACAAGCGCCGTCCCAAGGCGGGCGTGTCTGAAGTGATGAACATCATCGGCGATGTCGAAGGCCGCCGCTGCATCATCTTCGACGACATCATCGATTCCGGCGGCACGCTGTGCAACGCCGCGGCGGCGCTCAAGGAGCAGGGCGCCAAGGAAGTCTCCGCCTACATCACCCATGGCGTCCTGTCGGGCAAGGCGGTGGAGCGGATCTCCAACTCCGTCCTGAAAGAGCTTGTGGTCACCGATTCCATCGACGTGACCGCCAAGGTGGCGGCGGGCAAGAATATCCGCTCGCTGTCGGTGGCGCCGCTGCTGGGCGAGGCGATCCGCCGGATCGCCAATGACGAGTCTGTCTCCAAGCTGTTCGACTAGGCTGGAGACGCGCCGCGGAAGAGTCAGCGGATCGCTTGCGCTCCCCGCAAGCTTCCGCTATAGCCCGCGGCTCGAAAGTTCTTACTCAGTCTTGATGGCTGAACGAAGCGCGCGCCGCCAAAACCGGCGGCTCTTGCGTTTAAACCGATTTCGTATGGGACCGGACCATGAGCGATATTGTTCTCTCCGTCGAAGTGCGTGAGCGCACGGGTACTGGCGGCGCACGTGAAACCCGCCGCAACGGCTTTGTGCCGGGCGTTCTTTATGGCGGCGACAAAGGTCCCGTCTCGATCGCGCTGAAAAACAACGAAGTGATCAAGGCGATCAACTCGGGCAAATTCCTCGCCCAGATGATCACCATCGATCACAAGGGTGAAAAGCAGTCCGTGCTGACCCGCGACGTGCAATTCCACCCGGTTCGCGACGAGCCGGTGCACATCGACTTCCAGCGCGTTGACGAAAGCACCATCATCACCGTCGAAGTGACCGTGCACTTCCACAATGACGAGAAGTCTCCGGGCCTGAAGCGCGGCGGCGTTCTGAACGTTGTGCGTCACGCCGTGGAAGTGAACGTGCCGGCGGGCTCGATCCCGGATCAGATCGATGTGGACCTCTCCGGTTACGACATCGGCGATTCCATCCACATCTCCGCCGTGACCCTGCCGGAAGGCGTCACCCCGGCGATCACCGACCGCGACTTCACCATCGCCACCATCCAGAACTCTCGCGCGGCGCGTGCGACCGAGGATGAAGAGGGCGCTGAAGGCGAAGAGACCGAGGCCGAGGGCGACGAGGAGTAATCCTCTTTCCTTCGTCCGGAACGGACTTAAAAGGCGGCTGGCGGACACTGTCCCGGCCGCCTTTTTCATTTCTGGAGCGCGTCATGCATCTGATCGTTGGGCTCGGCAATCCGGGCGGCAAATACGCCGGCAACCGTCACAATGTGGGCTTCATGGCGCTGGACGCCATCGCCGAGGACTGGCGGCTGGGGCCGTGGAAGTCGCGCTTTTCCGGTCAGACCGCCGAAGGCGTGGTGGAGACCGGGCAGGGACCGAAGAAGGTCCTGCTGCTCAAGCCCCAGACCTTCTACAACGAGTCCGGCCGGGCCGTGGCCGAGGCGGCGCGCTTTTACAAGATCGAGGCGGACAAGATCATGGTCTTCCATGACGAGCTCGATCTGGCGCCCGGCAAGTTCCGTCTCAAGACCGGCGGCGGGCATGCGGGCAATAACGGCCTGCGCTCGACCAAGGCGCATATCGAGGGCGATTTCAAGCGCGGCCGCATCGGCATCGGCCATCCCGGCGACAAGAACCAGGTCACCAACTGGGTTCTGGGCGATTTCTCCAAGGCCGAGGGTGAGTGGCTGGGCCCGCTGCTGGACGCGATCGCGCGCGCCTTCCCGCTCATCCTGGAGGGCAATGAAGACGCCTTCCAGACCAGGGTGACCCATCTCGCGCCCGCGCCCTGACACCGCGCGCTGAGTCCCTGAACGCGTTTTTGACTCGCCTCTTGGTTGATCCTGTCCTTCAATGGCGCAGTCTATGGACCATGCGCGGAGGAGGGGGCGCTCATGTGGGGCAGGAAGCGGCGTGCGTTTTATGCAGTGGATCCGGTGAACCCGGACGCCATGCAGGACGGCGGAAAACCGCACTTTCTGGATAAGTTAAAGGCGGTCGTCGATGACGTGCTGGGCCCGGCGCCGCTGCATGTCTGCATCGAGGCGGCCAATCCCAGAATGCTCGGCCGCTCTTCGGACCTGCTGATGCACCTGATGCTCAGCACCAATTTCGGCAGCTCGCCGCCCTCCTCACGGAACGGGATCCAGATCCATTTCATCCCCGACCGACTGTCGGTCCCGGCGCTGGACGGGCATGTCCTGGCGATCGGGGGGCCGCGCTCCAACGTGATCTCGCGGATCGCGATGGAATACGAGATGAACTATAGCGACCGCCTGCCATTCTACCGGCGGTACACGAGCGCCTGTTTCAAGATGCGCTATACCCATATCAACCGGCGCGATTACGATGACCGGGTGCTGACCGATATCGAGTCCCTGGACGAGACCGCGCTTGAAATCATTCATCACTACTACAACGACATCAACAAGATGCGTGATCAGGTCAAGGCGAACCCCCGCTCGCCCAGCAAGGATATCTACCTGTTCAGCGCCAATCGCAGCATCCTCAGCGCGCCCAAGCGCTCGCTTCCCTCGCTGTCCATAGACCTGACCGCGCTGCAGGAGAGCGGCGTGTCCATCCTCGCCCGCCCGGTCTCGGATTTCGTGCTGTACGACCATTTCGTCGAAACGCTGCTTCCCAATGTGTTCTCGAAGGGGGTGGACCAGCACGGGCTGATCATCATGCATGGTCTTCGCAATCTGGGCACGTTCGCCGGGGCGGGCATTCTGGACGACCCGGCGCATCTGGAGACCCTCCGGTCCCGCCTGGAGCAGTTCAAGCTGCGCCGGTCGGAAGGCTCGGCGAAGGCGGACCAGCGATGCTGGAGCGTCATCCGGCCTCTGGAATATGTCTTCGAGCAGCACTCCGAGGCGGAAGCGATCAAGCTGATCTCGGGTCTGGGCTATGGCCCCATTCGCGAGATGCACGGCGAGAGCCTCGCCATTCAGGCGCAGAACACGTCGGAAGCGCTCGACGAGGCCAAGCAGAATCTTGTGGAGTGGTCACGGGTCGAGCGGTTTCAGGCAGAGATCCGACGCCAGCATTACGACAAGCCGGTCGAGAAGCGGCGACGCTCCGCGGTGAAATTCGATCAGATTGACGAGAACCAGATCCTGGACGCCATGTCCCTGCCGCGCGATCAGCACATGCGGCGCCATCAGATCTATGTGCTGGGGTGCTTTGAAGCCAAGAAAACCGTTTTCACCCAGCAGACCCGGGCGATGACCCTGATCCATGCCCTCTTCAAGGCGGGCAAGATCGGCAAGGGGCGAAAGATCTGCATCATTGGCGGCGGGATCAGCGGCATGGCCGCCGCGGTGGCGGCTGCGGAAACCGGTACCCGGGTCGTCTTGCTGGAAAAAGAGCCCGAGCTTGTCCCGGTCATTGATCGCAAGAGCCAGCGCTATCTGCATCCGCGTTTCTATGACTGGCCGGAAAAGGGCTGTGAGCACGGCTCGACCGATTTTCCGCTGCCCGCGCTCAACTGGACCGCCGGCCGCGCCGAGACCGTCATCAGCACGCTCGTTGATCAGTTCGAGGCGTATCAGGCCCGTCGCGCCAGTCTCGGCGATTACACCGATTTCTCGGTGTATCGCGAGTTCCCGGTGCAAATGCTGCTGTTTGACCGCCAGAACCGGAAGCACATCGTCGCGAACTGGCATTTCGGCGTTGATGAGGATGGCGAGATGAGAGCGGTCACAGAGCCGCGGTCCATTCAGGAACAACTTGAAAGAAGACGCCGCAAACACGCGACGGCGACCGAAGCCGACCTCCTGGCCGAACGGCGCATGAAAGCCTCCGCCTATATCGCGCATTTGCAGAAAATGGGGGAGGGCGATCACGGCTATCCCGCCAGACGGGATCCCAGGGCGTCAGCGGCTGAGGAGTACAACGCCGCCGACGACCCCTGGTCGATCGTGGACTGTGACGTGGTGGTCTTCGCCACGGGCTTCGGAGCCGAGATCCCCAGGGAGTTCAACGCGAAGGTCAATCCGCCTATGCCGGAGGACCTGATCCTGAACAAGGGATACTGGACGCCAGACGAAACCGGTTTCGGGCGCGCCAGCGAACCCTTGGAGATCAAGGAAGATGCAGAGAGCGCGCCGGACCGGCTGTTCGTGGTGTCGGGCTCGGGGGATGGCGCGCTCGTGGACATTCTCCGGCTGTGCATCGAGAACTTTGACCATGAGCGGCTGGTCAATGAGCTCAACGCGCTCCTGTCGCCCCGGCTGAATGGCGCGGTCTGGGCCAACCAGTCCGATGTTCTGGTCTATGGCGACGAGCTCTCGCGCTTGTTTGAATCAGATGACTTCAAGCTGGTCGAAGGCGAAAAGGACCGGTTGGCGCAGATCGACCAGGTCATGTCCGGCTTTGATATTGACGCCTTCCTCGACCGGCTGGATGTGAAGCTCAACCCCGTCCAGGTCTATAATGTCGCCAATGTTCCGCAGCCTTTCTGGCCGGCCTCCTGTACGGCCCACCGGCTGCTGGTCTGGTGCCTGTTCAAGAAAGGCCGGGTGCGCTTCATCGAGGGCGCCATCACCGGCTATGAGGCCGATGAGGCCCAGAAGGCGCTGCACATCCGGCGCAAGCTTGCGGGCAAGACGCGCCGGATCAACCCGTCCGGGGTGGTGATCCGTCACGGGGTGGGGCAGCGGCATGCCGGATTCCTGAAGATCCAGGGCGTGCTGGATGAGGAATCCCGGTCGCACGAGGATATCGCCAATGATGGTCGCCGGCTGGTGGCGCTCTTGCGCCTGTCCAATACGCTGCACCCGGAAACGGAGAAGTTCTTCCGTCACACCATCAAGCATCTGAAATAGGGGATGCGGGGCGCGGCCCGGACGGGCCCGTCCCGCATGAACGGAAGTTCACAATTCCGCCAGCTTTCCGGCGGGAAGACGCCCTCAAAAACACGCCAGAATACCCCGATTTCGGCCATCTGCGGACACAAGCGCTCATCATATTCGATCCTGCCAGACGACGAGGCGGCCCTCAGACGCCCCGTGACTGTCCGGCCTAGAGCAAGGAGAGAGACTGATGAAACGCCAAGTTCTGATTTCGACGATCGCTGCTGCTGCTTTCGCAGGCGCTGCATTCGCTGAAGCCCCGATGTTCGACACTGTCGACACCGATGGCGACGGCGTGATCACCCTGTCTGAAGCGCAAGCTGTTGCGCCGGAACTGACCGAAGACGAATTCGCTGCGTTCGACGTGAACGCCGATGGCGGCCTGGACCAGGCCGAGTTCGAAGCCTGGGCGGCGACGCTTCCGGCTGACGAAGAGCACGGCGAAGGCCACTAAGCCTTACTGCGCTTCACACCCTCTGCACGTCCCCCCACGTGCACCCCGGGGCCGGTCGCCATGCGACCGGCCCTGTTTGTTGGGGCGGACATGAACGGGCTGACAGGCTTGCGGCGAGCGGGCCTTATTCGCGCCCCGGACTTTCCCTTTTGCCGCCCTTGTGAGGTCACAGCGCCGGATCAGATTGATCCTCGCTCCTCCCCGAGCGCCCGCCGCAAGGCGGATGAACCTTCCCATCTGGCCGGTTGCTTCGCGCAGCCGGCCATTTTTTTTCAGGCGATGAGGGGATGTCTGACCGCGCCGGCTCAGGCCGGGATCGTCAGCGGGTTCCGGAGCACAAGAAGCGCGATATAGCTCACATAGGCGAGCGTCATGACGAGGCCCGAAACCCGTCCGATGGGGCGGCGAAACAGGGCGAAGGCGAGAATGGCGAGGGCGGCAGCGGTCATGACCCAGAAGTCCAGCTGGATGAACTGGTCCGAGACGGGGGCCGGCTGGCCGGTCGCAAAGCTCGCCGCAAGACCGGTAATGCCGCCCACGGCGCTGATATTGAAGATGTTGGAGCCGACCACATTGCCGATGGCCATGTCCGCCTGCTTGCGCAGTGCGGCGACGAGCGCGGTGGCGAGCTCGGGCAGGGACGTGCCGAAGGCCAGGATCGTCAGTCCGATCACGGCGTCGGGGACATTGAACAGCGCGGCGATGCCCACGCCGCCATCCACGATCAGCTGGGCGCCGATCGGCAGCATCACCAGGCCGCCCAGAAGGAAGAGCGCCACCATGGGCGCCTTGGCGGGCAGGCCGTCCATATGCTCGATATCGGTGAGCTCGGCGATCATGGGATCGTCAGCATGCGCCTTCGCGGTCAGCGCCAGGAAGCTGACATAGCCGACAATGCCCACCGCCAGGATCGCGCCATCCATCAGCGACAATGCGCCATCCAGACACAGGGCGATGAAGAGCGCGGTGAAGCCCAGCGCGATGAAGGCGTTGCGTTTGACGCCGGTGGCGGTGGAGGCGATGGGCGCAAGCAATGCGGGCAGGCCAAGCACCAGTAGGACATTGGCGATGTTGGAGCCGACGATATTGCCGATGGCGAGCCCCGGCGCGCCTTCAACCGCCGCGGCGGCGCTGACGACCATTTCGGGCGCGCTGGTGCCGAAAGCGACGATGGTCAGTCCCACCAGAAGCGGCGGCACGCCCGCCTTGCTGGCCAGCGCGGTGGCGCCGCGCACCAGGATGTCGCCGCCCGTCAGAAGGACGACGATGCCGCCAAGCACCATCAGGCTGAAAAGAAGGATGTCGGGCATGAGGACCTGCGTCTGTGGCGGGCTAGGCCCGCGAGCGCCCTAGTCCAGACGCTTGTTGTCGATCAGGTTCAGAATGCCGAAAATGCCGACTGCGAGGCCGAGAGCGACAAGAGCTGCCATGGGACGGGTCCTTCCTGAGTGTCTGAGCGGGCGCGCACTGCGCCAACGCCTGCGATATAGCGTGATGCGAGGCCGAGAGAAAGACTGATGGCTTCAAGTTCACCAGTCATTGACACCCTTAAGTCAAGGTTGCACACCAGCCCTAACCCGTGTGGGGAACCGCAAGATGGCACGAGACATGACATCCGATGCTAGAAGTCGCCAGCTTCTGGAAGCGATTTCGGATGTCCAGTCCATCTATATCGGGGGCGAGGAATCCGCCTACGCCTCGTTCAACAGGCTGCTGGCCATTCTGCTCGACATCACGGAGTCCGGATACGGGTTCGTGGGCGAGGTCGTCGGCGAGGGCGACGGGGTCAATCCCTGGCTGCGCACCTGGGCGATGACCGATATCAGCTGGGACGCGCAATCTCGGGCGCTCTATGAGCAATCGGGACAGGAAGGCGTAATGGAGTTCGTCAATACCGAGCTGATCTTCGCCTCGGTGCTGAATTCCCACAAGCCGGTCATTGCAAACGCGCCCGACCTCAAGGTGAACCTGCCCCCTGGCCATCCGGCCATGACAGCCTTCATGGCCCTGCCCATGATGAACGGGGACGAGCTGCTGGGGATCGCCGGCGTGGCCAACCGCAAGGGCGGGTATGACGCCGAGCTGGCCGAATTCCTCACCCCCCTGACCAACACGATCGGGGCCTTCATCAAGGCTCGGCGTCTGGATGAGGCGGCCCGCCAGACCCAGGCGCGGCTCGAGCACTCGGAATCGCGCTATGCGCTGGCGATCTCGGGCACGGGCGCGGGCATCTGGGAATGGAACGCGGATGAGGAGACGCTCTACTGGTCAGAGCGCCTGCTCGAAATCATGGGGCTTCCGGAAAGCTATCAGCCGCCCACCTCGAAATCGGGTCTCGATTTCATGCATCCGGGTGATCGTGAGCGCTATCAGACGGCGATCTGGCGTCATCTGGAGGATGGCACCCCCTTGCGCGAGCGCTTGCGGGTGCGCCACGCCGACGGACACTGGATCTATGTGGAATCCCATGGCCAGGCTGAGCAGGTTGAACCCGGCGCCCCCCGGCGCATGGTCGGCACCCTGGTCGATGTCAGCGAGATCGCCGATGCGGAATCGCGGGCGCTCAAGGCGCGTCTGACCGCCGAAGTGGCCATCACCAGCGCGAACATGGGCCGCTGGTGGTATTCGGTCGAAGACTCGGTGATCTATCTCGACAGCCGGTTCGCCGCCTTGCTCGGCCGTCCTGATCTGGTCGACAAGCCCTTCCCCTGGGCGGACATGTTGATGCTGATGGTGCCCGAGGATCGCGACAATGTTTCCCGCACCCTTGAGAACACCCTCAAGTCCGAGGATGGGCGCATCACGCTGGCGCACCGCATCATCCGCCCGGATGGCGAAGTGGTCTGGCTGCAGGTGGACGGAGCCGTCATTCGTCGCGACGAGACCGGCGCCCCCCGGGAAATGACCGGCATCGCGGCGGACCAGACTCCGTTGCGCAAGGCCGAGCAGGAAGCCAACGAACATCGCCGGTTATACGAGCTGGCGATCAAGGGCTCCGACCTCACGGTTTTCGATCTCGACTTCAAGACCGACCAGCTCTTTGCCTCGCCCGGCTATTACCAGATGACGGGCAATCCCCAGCCCTCGAGCGTGCGCCGGATATCGGACTTCCTGGCCGCCGTGCATCCGGATGATCTGGCGGCGGTCCAGAAGACCCTGCGCGAGCCGGAGGTCAAACCCGGCGATCCCGGTCCCCACAAGCAGAATCTGGTGTTCCGCCTCCAGCACCGGGAGGGCCATTATCTCTGGGTGGAGGGGGTGGGCGAAGTCCTGTGCGATGCGGACGGACGCCCGGAACGGATTTCGGGCACGCTGCGCAATATCACGGACAAGCTGAGGATCGAGCAGGAAGCCCGTCAGGCGGGCATGCGCGCCCAGATGGCGCTGCGTGTGGCGGGGCTGGGCGTCTGGGACCTGGATTCCGAAAGCGGGCTTCTGAGGCTGGACGCCACGCTGGCGGATATACTGGGCAGGCCTGAACTGGCCTATCAGGAGATCAGCACGGAAACCCTGATCGCGTTTGCGCACCCCGAGCACCTGTCCGAGGTGCGGGAGATGTCCGAGGCCCTGCTGCGCGGCGATCACGAGCAGACGAACCTGGAACACATGATCATCAATGGCCGTGGCGAAACGGTCTGGATCAAGGTCTATATCCGGATCGTCGACCGGGATCACAATGATCTGCCCATTCGCATGATCGGGATTGTCGAGGATCTCACCCAGCACAAACGCGCCGAAGATACGCTGAAGGCGGCCCTCGCTCACGCCGAGGCGGCCAGTGAAGCCAAATCCCAGTTCCTGGCGAATATGAGCCATGAAATCCGAACGCCGCTGAATGGCGTTCTGGGCATTGCGCAATTGCTGGCGTTGACCGACCTCAACGACCGCCAGAAGGAGTTTGTCCAGACGATCCGGTCCTCGGGCCGGGCCCTTCTGTCGATCATCGAGGATATTCTGGACCTGTCCAAGATCGAGGCGGGCAAGCTCAAGCTCGTTCAGCGCCCCGTGCGCCCTTCCGACGTCATTGAGGAGACGGTGCAGGCGCATGCGCCCGACGCCGAGCGCAAGGCCTTGCCGTTGCGGCTCTCCCAGGCGCCGGAATTGTCGCGTGTGGCGATGGTGGACGCCAATCGGGTCCGCCAGATTCTCAGCAACCTTCTGGGCAACGCCATCAAGTTCACCGAAACCGGAGAAGTTCGGGTGGACGCGCTCTGGACCGAGACGGGCCGCATCCGGGTCGAGGTTCATGATACCGGGCCCGGAATGAGCGAAACCGTCCAGAAACGGGTCTTCGGGCGTTTTGAACAGGCGGACATGTCCCATTCGCGCAGCCATGAAGGCTCGGGTCTGGGCCTCGCGATCGCGCGCGAACTGGTGGTCTTGATGGGCGGCCAGATCGGGGTCCACTCCCGTCCGGGGCAGGGGGCGTGCTTCTGGTTCGAATTCCCGGCCCGGCCGGCCGATCTTGATGACGAGCCCCAGGAAACGGCGCAGTCCAGATTGCGCTATACGCCGGAAGCGCCGGCCCGGGACAAGCGCGTGCTGGTGGTTGACGATCAGAAGGTCAATCGCGATGTCACCGCCGAGATGGTGCGCCAGGGCGGGTATGAACCTGTGGTGGCGGCCAGCGGCGGAGAGGCGCTGGAATTGCTCCAGGCCGAACCCTTTGACGCCGTCCTGATGGACCTTCACATGCCCGGCATGGGCGGAGAGGAAGCGATCCGGCGCATTCGCGCCGGCGAGGCGGGAGCCGCCGCCATTCCGATTTACGTGGTCAGCGCCGACGCCACCGTGGAAACACGTTCGCGGGTCCAGTCACTGGATGTGGAGGGGTATTTCAGCAAGCCTGTGGAGTTGCAGGCCATCGTGAACGCGCTGAACGGATTGAATTCGGGCGTGTCCGCACGCGCTCATCCCCCTCAGGGCGCAGAGCATTGACGCTTGAGAGTGGAACCAATCGCCCTAGCTGACGTTATCAAAGCTAAAGGAGGCGATATGACCATTCGAGCAGAAAAAACCGAAGCACGCCAAGGTGAGCGCCGGAACTGGCAGGAACATGTCCTCTATGCCTCCTTGGGAGGTGCGGTCATTGCGCTCGCCGTGATTGCGTTTGTCTTCATCATCTAGGGTTTGATCTCTGGTATATTGAAGCTAGTCTGGCGCCGACAGGCATCCATCACGGGGCCTGCGTCGCCGCATCCGGTCCGGAAAGGTCAATAAAATCCTAAAATGGACTGCGCATCGCCATTTCCGGTGCTAGGGTCCCGAAGCGTCGCCCGTGGGGAGGCTGACGCCCTGGATTGAGGGAGGCCGAGATGGGCCTGATCTTTGCGCGTGCGACCAACGCCACTTTCACGATTTTCCTGTCCTTCGTGCTGTCCTACATCATGCTGATCAGCATGGGCATTCTCTGGCCGGAAGGTCTCGACTGGCTGGTGCAGCGCGCCAAGGATTTCGAGGCTTTGATCCTGCGGCCCGACATTCCGGTGCGCTACAAGGTCTGGATGGATCTGCTGATCGAGGAGGGCGCCATCCTGCTGCTGTTCTTCACTCTGATTGCGCGGATCATTGTCGCCCTGGTCGGCAGTGCGATCTCGGCGCCGTTCAAGAAGCATTAGCGGACGTTTCAGACGCACTTGAGCAACTGGTCAAAGCGGGCGGATTTGGGCACTCTTCGCCCATGATCGACCCGCGCGCCGCCCATATCCTTGTCGTTGATGATGATGACCGCATTCGCGATCTTCTGACGAAGTTCCTGCGCGCGCGAGGTTTGCGCGTCACCTCCGCCAGCGACGGCAGGAAAGCGCTCTCGTTGCTGGCGCAGATGCGCTTTGACCTGATCATCCTCGACGTGATGATGCCGGGCGCGGACGGATTTGAAGTCACCGAAACCGTGCGCCAGACCGATGCGACGCCCATCCTCCTGCTGACCGCGCGCGGCGAGCCCGAAGATCGCATCAAGGGGCTCAGCCTCGGGGCGGACGATTATCTCGCCAAACCGTTCGAGCCTGAGGAGCTGGTGCTGCGCGTGCAGGCGATCCTGCGCCGCGCCCTGCCGCAGACCCGCGGGCCGTCGGCGGTCGCCTTCGGGCCCTGGCGGTTCGAGATCGAAAGCGGGCAATTGAGCGAAGACGGCAAGTCCGTGCGTCTGACCGGTGGTGAGACCGCGCTTCTGGCCGCACTGGCCAAATCCAATGGCGAGGCGGTGTCGCGGCAGTCGCTGTCCGAGCAGGCCGCCAATGGCGCGGGCGAGCGGGCGGTGGACGTGCAGATCACCCGTCTCAGACGCAAGATCGAACTGGACCCCAAGGCCCCGCTCTATATCCAGACCGTGCGGGGGTCGGGCTACAAGCTGGTGGCGGATCCGGTCTACGACGTTGCTGAAGGCTAGGGCCGGATGCGCTTCTCTATCAAACCCTATCTGCCCAAGGGCCTGTTCGAGCGATCACTGCTGATCATCGTACTGCCCGTGGCGCTGATGCAGGGGGCTGTGACCTGGGCCTTCTTTGACCAGCACTGGCAGACCACGACGGCGCGCCTGAGTGAAAGCGTGGCGGGTGAGGTGGCGCTGGTGGTCGCGCTTTATGAACGCGAAGGCCCTGAACAGTTCGACGCGCTGGCGAATCTCGCCTTCGCCACCACCGATCTCAGCGTAGAGTTTCGCGAGGGAGATGCGCTCCCCACCACCCGCCGCACGGCGTTTTTCCGCGCGCTGGACCGGACGCTCAGAAGCGCGCTGGGCGATGAGCTGAACCACGCCTTCTGGTTCGACACCACGCGCTATCCCTCCTATGTCGACATCCGCGTGCAGGTAGATGGCGGTGTCCTGCGCTTCATCGCCGTGCGCGACCGGGTGTTCGCCACCACCGGGCATATCTTCCTGATCTGGCTGTTCCTCGCGACAGGCCTTTTGCTCACCGTCGCCATCCTGTTCATCCGCAATCAGGTCAAACCGATCCGCCAGCTCGCCGAGGCCGCCGAAGCTTTCGGTCGGGGTCAGGATGTGGAGCGCTTCAAGCCCGCCGGCGCGCGTGAAGTGCGCCGCGCCAGCGCCGCCTTCCTCGACATGCGCGGCCGGCTCAAGCGCCATATCGAACAGCGCACGCAATTGCTCGCGGGCGTCAGCCATGACCTCAGAACCCCGCTCACCCGCCTACGCCTCCAGCTCGCCCTTATGCCGCAAAGCGAGGAGCGGGACGCCGCGCGCCGCGATCTCGCGGACATGGAGGCCGCGCTCGAGGAATATCTCGCCTTCGCCCGTGGTCAGGCGGGGGAGGAGCCTGAAAGCCTCGACCTCACCGCCCTGTGCGAGACGCTGGCGGACGACGCCGCGCGCGAGGGCGTCGATCTGCGGCTCGAGGTGGAGGACGGGCTCATCGTGCAGGCGCGCGAGAGCGCCCTGAAACGCGCGCTCGCCAATCTCGTCTCCAATGCGGCCGCCCATGCCGAAGACGTGCTGCTGAGCGCGCGCCGCAATGGCTCGCGCCTTGAAATCCTCATCGATGATAACGGCCCCGGCATTCCCGCTGATCAGCGGGAGGACGCCTTCAAGCCCTTCTCGCGCCTCGACGAAAGCCGCAACGCCAACCGCAAGGGCGTCGGCCTCGGCCTCGCCATCGCTCGCGACACCCTGCGCGCCCATGGCGGGGAATTGCGGCTCGAGGACTCCCCGCTCGGCGGTCTGAGGGCGCGGGTCAGCCTGCCGGCCTAGAGGCTGCCCCCCTCTTCCCTGAAGGCTGTCAGGGAAGAGGGGCGCCTCGCCTTACTGATTGTCGAAGCCGAAATCGGTCAGGCCTCCGGTCCGGGTGACGGCGAAGCGCCGCATGCGGACGGTGTCCGAGAACTGACCGGTGTTGGCGAACACCCGGAAGGTGACATTGGCGCGCGCGAAATCGCCGCAATCGGCCAGATCATTGCTGGTGATGACAAAGTCGCCGTCGCTGACGCGACCGGGGCGCACCGTGAGTTCGCAGTCGAGATAGCTGCCGCGATACTCCCCGGAGGCCGCATGGGCGAGCGCCGCCTGGATGCGGGTGGGCGCCCCGGTGATGCCCGTGATGCGGAAGACATTCTGGGTGCCGACCGTACTGTCTCCGGTCCATTCGAAGGGACCGAACACCACATTGGACTGCCCGTCATCGCCCTCACGAATGGTCGGCGCGGTCTGGAAGGCGTGATCGAAATTGAAATCGGTCAGGTCGCCATGGGCCCCGATCGCGATCCGCCGCATGCGTACGCCGTCCGGCATGGTCTCGGCGGCGGCGGTGATCCGGAAGCTGAGGTCCGCACGACCGAAGGCGCCGCAATCGACGAGGTCCGACGTGCTTATGAGATAGTCGTGCGCGCCGGCGCGCTCGGGGCGAATCTGCAGGGTGCAGTCGGAGTATGCGCCGTCATAGCCGCTGGCGGCGGCGTTGTTGATGGCGACCTCGATCTCGCCGGGAACGCCATCAAGCCCCGAAATCCGGAACAGGTTCCGTGTCGGCGCATTGGCGTCGCCGGTCCACTCGAAAAGCCCGGCCTCGACCTCGACGCGGCCGCCTGAAATCGCTTCAGGCTGCAGGGGCGTGTCCATCAACTGATCAAAGGAGAAATCGGTGACCGATCCGTCCGCCGTGGTGACGAGGCGGGTCAGGGGGACGCTTTCGGAATAATCGGCGATGTCGGTGAAGCGGAAGCTGAGATCCGCCCGACCGAAATCCCCGCATGCAGCGAGATCGGCGCTGGTGAAGTCATAGATCCCGTTTGCAACCCTGCTCGGGGGGATGTCCACCGCGCAATCGCTGAACGCGTCGTCGAACCCGTCCGCCGCGGCGTTGGCGATCGCGATGTCCATGCTCTGTGGGATACGGTCCTCGAGGCCGGACAGGCGGAAGCGGTGCAGGCGCCCGCTCGCCGGCGTTTCAGTCCATTCAAAGGGGCCGAATGTCAGCGCGCCGGGACCTTCCCCCCAACGCGACAGCGGCGAGCGGTCCGCCACCATGTCGGTGAGCATGCCGCTCTCGCTGACCCGGAACCTACGCAGCAGGATGCGCTCGCCCAGATCGGCGGGATGAGGCGTGATGCGGAACACCAGATCGGCGGAGCCAAAGGCGCCGCAGGCCGCCAGGTCCTGAGCGAGGATGAGATACTCGCCGCCGGACCGGCGTCCGGGCCGGACCTCCAGATCGCAATCGCTGAATGCGCCCTCAAAACCGGCGATCCGGGGATCGCGGAAGGCGACTTCGATCCGTTCGGGCGGGGCCCTGTCCAGACCGGTCACGCGGAAGATGTCGCGGCCCTCGCCCTCGGGCTCCAGCACGTCCGGGAACGGCCCGAAGGCGCGCTTGCCCGGCTCGTTCAGGCGGATCATCTGCGTGGTGGCGAGACCGCTGGTGCGGCCATTGCCGGTTTCATTCCGGATCTCGTCCTGCAGGCTCAGGCCCACGCGATAGGCGCCCGGGGGATAGTTCGGCGGGATGCGGACGTTGAACGAACCGCTGCCGCGGGTCTGGCCGTTGAACTGGATCAGGGGCGTCGTCAGGATGGATTGCCGCTTGGCCGCCTCGTCATGGGCCAGCCAGAGCGACAGGCTGCGCAGTCCGGAGCCGCCCAGATCCTCCACGTCATAGTCGACCCGCACCGTTGCGCCCAGCTCGGAGGCCTCCACGGCGTCCGGCGTCAGGGTCAGGCGGTGGATGACCGGCGCCAGGGTGTCGGACTCCCCGTTCCGGATGGTCAGGGTCCGGTCCTCGGTCAGATCGTCCTGGTTGAGGAAGAGGATGTTCCGGGCCGTGTCGCGGGCCTGGACGCTGATGTAATACTGCCCCGACGGGGTTCCGGCCGGCACGTTCAGGAAGGTGCGCCCCTGCAGCTCGGTCTCCCCGGACAGGGAGATCAGCGAGTTGCTGATCGCGCCGTCATAGGTGGGCGAATCCACGTGGTAGAGCCCGAAGGAGACGTAGTCGAGACCGGCGCCGCCGGGCTCGCTGACATCAAAGGCGATCTCGATCCGGCCATCCTGGCCCTCCAGCGTCAGCGGATCGGGCGTGACCTCCAGCGCGTTCAGCACCGGGTCCAGCGTGTCGCTCGCCGTGTTCACGATGGTCACGGACGGCGTCGGCTGGCTGAGATCATTGGAGTTCTCGGCGTGATCGAACGCCCACAGGAACACCTTGTACTCGCCTGGCCGCGTATACGGGTTCACATCGATGCGCACCCGGCCCGTGGACCGGTTGCCGCTCAGCGCGTGCTGCCCGCCATCAATATCCGGAGCGGTGAAATCGCCCACGAGCTGCAGTTCGAGCAGCATCATGTCGAGATAGGAGCCGCCCGTATCGGTGATCTCGTAGTCCACCCAGAGCGTGGTCTCGCCCGCATCGATATCGAGCGTTTCAGGCGTGATCGTCAGCGATTGCACGACCGGCCGGTCCGTATCGACCGCCTCGGGCCGATCCGGGCCGGCCTGCAGGTGCGCCGTCGCGCCCGCCATCTCCCCATCCGAGCCGGGCTCAAGGGTTGCAGGGCTGCGGATCAGCCGCGTCGGCGCAGGGCCGTCCGCAGACACGATCAGACTCTGAAGCTCGTCCCGCAAGAGGGCGCAGGCCCCGGCATCCGCATCACAGGTCTGAAGCCGCCGCTCATAGGCGAGGATCTGCGCGGCCGGCAGGCCCTCTCGGGCGCGCGCATCCAGCGCGCGCGCGGCCTCGGCCCGGCCTGCGGCCAGACCGGCTCCGGAGGACATCTGCGCCAGCGCCGCCGGGGCGCCGATGGCGCTGATGACCAGGGCGCAAAGCCCTGCCGTGATGCGTGAATGCGCCATTCTTCCCCTCCAGATTGCGCGACCCTGTTCGAGACCCACTATAAGGGGAGCAGCGGATCTGAAAACCCGCTTTCACAATGTGTTAAGCTTTTATGCAGCCCCGCCGCCCGGCCCGTCCGGGCGCCGGCTCCCGCAGGTCTCCCCGTCGCGCTTGCAGTCCTCATACTCCGGCGGCAGGGGTTTGATGCCCAGGGCTTCGCGGTGGGCGTCGGTGAACTCTTCGCCCTCTTTCAGCCCGGCCCGCTCGCGCAGATGCGCGGCGAGGCGATCGAGCCGACGATCCATCTCGTCATAATAGCGGCTGGCGTCCTCCGCCGTCTTCGGCTGCGGCGCGCTGGCGCGCATGCGGTCATAGCGCTCGGCGAGGCGCAACGCCTGCTCGGCCTGTCGCAAGCGCCCCGCGCCGGTCAAGGCGAGCGCGCGCTGTTTGAGACTGCGCGCCATCTGCCCCCATTGCTCGGCGGTGATTTCGGGGGCGTCTTCGCGCGCTTCTTTCTCTTCACCCTCTTTCCCATACTGAAACCCCGGACTTGATCCGGGGCCTCCCTCCGCGTGTGGCGCCTCATTCTGATGGAGGTCCCGGCTCAAGGCCGGGAATTCAGGTGAGGGAGAGGCCGCACCCAAACCCCGCCCCGACGCGGCCCAGGCCGTCGCCTCCAGATCGCAAACGCGAAAGCCATGCGCCTCGGCCCAGCGATAGATGGTGCTCACCGTCACGCCGCAGGCGCGGGCGATCTCGGCGGTCTCCGCCCCCGCCTCCCGCATCGCCCTTGCCCGGGCGATCCTCGGATCCATGATGTCAGGTGTCTCAGCGCTCATGCCCTTGAAGGTAGGGGGTGAGGGCGGGGTGGGGGATAGGGTGGCGTTCTCCGCTTTGAATCTCCCTCTTTCCCAAACTGAAACCCCGGCCTTGAGCCGGGGCCTCCCTCCGCGTCTGGCTCCATATCCTGATGGAGGTCCCGGCTCGCGCTGCGCGCGTCCGGGAATTCAGTTTGGGGGAATAAGACTCTCCCCCTCGGTCCTCGGGCTTGACCCGGGGACCCAGACTAGCCGAGCCGCCGCATGGGCCTCCCCCGCCCTTAACTCTCCCTCTTTCCCCGCGCAGGCGGGGATCCAGAGATCATCAAGCGCCGCGACTCCGGCTCTGGGCCCCCGCCTTCGCGGGGGAAGAGAATAAGACTCTCTCCCTCTCGGTCCTCGGGCTTGACCCGGGGACCCAGACCAACCGAGCCGCCGCATGGGCCTCCGGATCAAGTCCGAAGGCCGAGAGGTTGGGGCAAGCTCCACATCACTCCCCCGTCATTCCGGACTTGATCCGGGATCTACTGCAGGCGTCTCTGCGATCAGAACAGAGCGTTTCCGGCGGATCCCGGCGCGCTGCGCGTCCGGGATGACAGAGTGGCGGGGCAGGCGGGGCGCTGGCGGCTCACTGTCACGCCGCAGGCGCGCGCGATATCGGCGGTCTCCTCCCCCGCCTCCCGCATCGTCCGCGCCCGGGCGATCCTCGGATCGGTGATGTCAGGTGTCTCAGCGCTCATGCCCTTGACGGTAAGGGGTAGGGGGTGAGGGCGAGGTGGGGGATAGGGTGGCGTTCTCAGTGTTTCACTTTGTTCTCATTCAAGCCTCAGCATGGAAAAGAACAGGTGTCAGTTTTGCCGTTTTGGTGAGCGCGTCTGGTCGCTAGTAAGGTGTTCGAAGATAAAAAAATCGCTTATTGATTGATTTTGGATGAGTTGATATCTGCGTATAATCCGTGTGCTGTTGATTGAGAAATTTGATGAGCAATTGGCCTTCAGAGCAGTTTAATCCGTTAGAACTGACCTTGGATCCTTTAAATCCAAGAATTGAAGTTCCGGAAAATGCAAGCCAAGCGGATATTATTTCCGCCATGTTCGAGTATGAGGAAATAGTTGAGCTAGCAAATAAAATAGCAGCAGAGGGAATGCTGCCTGGTGAAAGGATTATCGTAACAAGGGAAAATGGTTTTGTAATGGTTCTTGAGGGAAACAGAAGAGTTACCTCGTGCCAAGTGCTCTTAAACCCCTCATTGATTCCTGAAGCCTATAAAAGAGATATCATTAAGCCAACAGAAGATGTGTTGCACGACATCAGAAATATTCAAGCTGATGTCTCTCCCGATAGGCATTCGGCTGAGCGAATATTAACGATTCGGCATACTGAGCCGGGTATAAAAAAGTGGACTCCCATCGCAAAAATGCGAAGGGCCGCAAGGCTATATGATTTAGGGGAGCCGGTAGCCTCGATTGCCAAAATGCAAGGCGCTAGTGAGGAGGCGGTTCGGAGAGTTATCCGAGAGTATAACCTTCTCAGAATGGCTCAAGAAACACCCCGTCTGCATAAAGCAGAAAAGGCATTATTATTTGACCCTAAGTTAAAAGTGAATCCATATCTTAGATTTTGGACGCTAGCTGGAGTGATGGACGCATTTCAGCTTTCTTTTGATGCTTATCAAGTGCCTAAGACTAGCTTAGACAAAAAGACTTTCCATCCAGCAATGCGTAAAATAGTTAAAGGATTTTTTGTTCCGGACCCCAAAACCGGAAAAACCACTTACGACACGAGAACTGATCAGAAGAAAATTTTGCGTGATATTGGGCTTGCTGTTTCAAGTGATGGCGCAACACGTGCAGAAAAACCCACGAAGCCTGCTAATTCCAAGGCCGCTGTAACTGAAGATAAAAAATTAGACAGAAAACCTGTTATAAGTCCAACAAGAAAATCTCTAAAGCCGGATTTGTTTTTCGAAAGTTTGGTCTGTGGCGTAGAAGATGATACGCTCAAACAAGTAATTCATGAGATAAATAAAATAAATCCTTATGAGTTCCCGTTGACTAGTACATTCTTATTCCGGGCTCTTATTGAATCTACGATTTATTATCTGCTCTCTCAGGCTGGCGATTTGCCGAAATCTAAAATGCCTGGGCTAAAGGGCTACGTAAACCACCTGATAGCAAATCCTCACCATCTGCCAGATGACAGGGCGCGTGACGTGCTGGATGGGGTAAGGAGCAGGGGGGAGCTAGATTATCTTAGCATCTCGGCTCACGGCCAGTGGGCGCATGCGGATGCTGGGCGTATTGTGTCACTCGCAAATCAGCTGCGGCAGTTTATTAGGAGTGTTGTTCAGTGAATTGGGGGTATCAATCACCGCTTCGTTACCCGGGATCGAAAAGAAAATTTGCCTCTATTGTTAAGCGGTATGTAGAGGCCTCTTATTCGGGGAACAAAACTTTAATTGAGCCTTATGCGGGTGGAGCGAGTGTTTCTATTTCATTGCTTTCATCGGGGCATATTAGATCGGCTGAGTTGTATGATCTTGACCCGCTCGTAGTGGCTTTTTGGAAAGCCGTACGTGATTGTCCTAAGGATTTAATTGCTATAATTGAAAGTTGCGAACTAAGCATTGAAAACTGGGTTGTCCAAAAGAGAATTGCAGAAGAATATAATGGCGAAGGTGATGATTTGAGCGCCGCATTTTCTTTCCTTTTTTTAAATAGAACTAATTTTAGTGGAATAATTGGTGCGGGGCCAATCGGGGGCATGTCACAATCATCTAAGTATAAAATTGGGTGTCGATTCAACAAAGATCGAATATGCAAAACAATAGAAACTATGTCTAAAATTATGCAGAATGTGATTATTGAATGCAGAAGTGCACAAGAGGTTTTTTTGGACAGAGCGAACGACGATAGGGTTTTTTGGTTTATTGATCCGCCATATATATCCATGGGAAAGAGGCTATATAGATTTTTTTATGACATTGAAGAGCAAGAAAAGTCTGCGGCCTTGATTGGAGGTTTGAGTGGGGACTGGATTTACACTATTGATGATGAGAAGTTTATTAGAGAGAACTTTAGCATACATGCTATTAGGTCGGTGGTGTGGGAATATTATTTGAAAACAAGGTCTTTGAAGGAAGAGTACTTTGCGGTTTCTGATAGCCTTGGCTATTCTGTGCAGGAGGGCTTTCCAGAAGCAGCTGAATTCACTGAGGACTATTTGCGAGTTGGAAATATATAGTCCTTAAATTTAGTGCTTCTGTCTGAGTGATAGGCCGTTAAGTGGGCTTCCATCAAGCTCTGAGGCGATCAAAGGCATGGAGAAAGTTTGGTGGTTAACATCTTAAGCCCCCTCCAGCTTCTTGATCTCATCCCCCCGGATCAAGTCCGGGGCAGGCTCCACCACGCCACTACGCCTCGTGCAGGCCGGGGCGCAAGGCCCCGGATCCTTACACAGCGTCCGCTGTGTCATCGGTGAGCTTCTTGATCTCATCCCTTAGACGCGCGGCTTCCTCAAACTCCAGATCCGCTGCGGCCTCACGCATCCGCTTCTCCAGATCCGCGATCGTGGTCTTGAGATTGTTGGGTTCGAAGCGGGCCTGATCCTCGGCCACCGCGCGGTCGCGCTTCTTGTCGCGTTTCTTGCCGCGGCCCTTGGCGGTTTCTTCCATCACGCCTTGCAGGATATCGCTGACGCCGCGGGTGACGGTGCGCGGGGTGATGCCGTGCTCCTGGTTATGGGCGATCTGTTTCTCGCGGCGGCGTTCGGTCTCCTGCATGGCCCGCTCCATGGAGCCGGTGATGCGATCGGCATAGAGGATCACCCTGGCGTCGGCGTTGCGCGCGGCGCGGCCGATGGTTTGGACGAGCGAGGTTTCAGAGCGCAGGAAGCCTTCCTTGTCCGCATCAAGAATGCCCACAAGGCCGCATTCGGGGATGTCGAGGCCTTCGCGGAGCAGGTTGATGCCCACAAGGACGTCGTATTCGCCGAGGCGCAGATCACGGATCAGCTCGATCCGCTCCACCGTGTCGATGTCCGAGTGCATGTAGCGGACCTTCAGGCCCTGCTCGTGCATGTATTCGGTCAGATCCTCGGCCATTTTCTTGGTGAGGGTGGTGATGAGGGTGCGATAGCCGGCCTCGGCGGTCTTCCTCGCCTCCTCGATGATGTCATCGACCTGGCTCGAAGTCTCGGTCTGCACCGGGCGTACTTCGACGGGCGGGTCGATCAGGCCGGTGGGGCGGATGACCTGTTCGGTGAAGACGCCGCCGGTCTGGTTCAGCTCCCACTTTCCGGGCGTGGCGGAGACGTGGAGCGTTTGCGGGCGCATGGCCTCCCATTCCTCGAATTTGAGGGGGCGGTTATCCATGCAGGAGGGCAGGCGGAAGCCGTGCTCGGCCAGGGTGCGCTTGCGGTTGAAGTCGCCTTTGTACATCGCGCCCAGCTGGGGCACGGTGACATGGCTTTCATCAATGAAGACCAGCGCATTGTCGGGCAGGTATTCAAACATGGTGGGGGGCGGCTCGCCGGGCTTGCGGCCGGTGAGATAGCGCGAATAGTTCTCGATCCCCATGCAGGAGCCGGTGGCTTCGAGCATTTCAAGGTCGAACTCGGTGCGCTGTTGCAGGCGCTGGGCTTCCAAGAGCTTGCCGTTGGCTTCCATCCAGGTCAGCCGCTCGGCGAGCTCCTTCTTGATGCTGGCGATGGCCTGATTGAGCGTCGGGCGCGGGGTGACATAGTGGGAGTTGGCGTAGACGCGGACTTTCTCGAGATCGCCAATGGGGGCGCCGGTGAGGACCTCGAACTCCTGAATGCGCTCGATCTCGTCGCCAAAGAAGCTGATCCGCCAGGCGCGGGCGTCATAGTGGGCCGGGAAGATCTCCAGCACATCGCCGCGCAGGCGGAAGGTGCCGCGCTGGAAGGCGGCGTCGTTTCTTGTGTATTGCAGCGACACGAGGTCGCGCATGACCTGGCGCGGATCCTTTTCCGCCCCCACCTCCAGATCGAATACCATGGCGGTGTAGGTCTCGACCGAGCCGATGCCGTAAATGCAGCTCACCGAGGCGACGATGATGACGTCGTCGCGCTCCAGGATCGCGCGGGTGGCGGCGTGGCGCATCCGGTCGATGGCCTCGTTGATGGTGGATTCTTTTTCTATGTAGGTGTCGGTGCGCGGCACATAGGCTTCGGGCTGGTAGTAGTCGTAGTAGGAGACGAAATACTCCACCGCATTATGGGGAAAGAAGTCCTTGAATTCGCCGTACAACTGCGCCGCCAGCGTCTTGTTCGGCGCCAGGATCAGAGCCGGACGCTGAACCTTTTCAATGACTTTCGCCATGGTGAAGGTCTTGCCCGACCCGGTGACGCCAAGGAGAACCTGATCTCTCTCCTGCTGGGAAATCCCCTCCACCAGCTCGGCGATCGCATGGGGCTGGTCGCCGGCGGGTTCGTAGTCGGAGACCATGCGGAATTTCTGACCGCCTTCGGATTTGTCCGGGCGGTCGGGGCGGTGCGGGGTCCAGTTGGCGGGCAGGCTCAGCGGATCCCTGATGGAGCCCGAAACGGGCTTGTCCATCACGAAATCGGCCTGGGCCATGTCCTCGACGCCTTGGGGGGTGAGGGCGCTGTCGTCTCGGGTCAGTTTGGGCATGGGGGCAATATGGGGGCGTGAAACTGGCTTGAACAGGGGGCGCGGAACGACTTGTGAAGCTTGAAATTCCCCGCTAAATTGTTTTTGTAATCACAAAACAACCTGATGGAGATTTGAGAATGAATCATGCATTCAGCCCGCTACAGATCGGCATGGCGTCTTCGGTCGCGCTGGCGCTCAGTGTCGTCCTGTCAGGCTTCGGCATGCAGGCTGTCGCATCCAGTGCGACTTGCTCGCCAGTGCTCGATGCGCAAGGAAACTGCATCTATCTGATTTGTGACGAAAGCCCACGTCTTCGGACTTGCGACCAGGATCCGGAGTAGCGCTCGCTCCGGGATTATCCTGCGGAGTGAGCCTGACAGGGCCGATGGCGCAAGCTGTCGGCCTTGCTTACGTTGGGGCAAGTCTTGTTTAACCGTTTCTGAGGCAAGGTGCGCCTGACAGACTTCAATCAGCAGGGTCGCTAAAGCGCCATGTCCCAAGGCAGTTTCGAACGCATCCGGGTGCTTATCGTCGAGGATAACGCCCACATGTCCTCGATCTTGCGCACCATCCTGCAAGGGTTTGGCGTGCGTTCGGTGATCGAGACGCGTGATGCGGCGGACGCGTTCGAGCTGATGCGCAACGCCAATCCGGACCTGGCGCTGGTGGACTACATGCTGGGCGATGTGGACGGGCTGGAATTCACCCGGCTGATCCGCACCGCGTCCGACAGCCCGAACAAGTATCTGCCGATCGTCATGGTGTCCGGTCACACAGACCGCTCCAAGGTGCTTGAGGCGATCAATGCGGGGGTGAACGAATACCTCGCCAAGCCAGTGCGTCCGGTGGATCTGTATAACCGTCTCGTCACCCTGATCGAGAAGCCGCGGCGCTTCGTGAAGACGCCGGGTTATTTCGGCCCCGACCGCCGGCGTCGTCAGGACCCGCGCTACTCCGGCCCCATGCGCCGGATCAGCGACAAGGATGGCGAAAAGTCCTAGGTTGAAAAATTCCCCTTTGGGGTTCTTTTGTCGCGTATTGCGTGCCAGTATTCCCCCGTTGATTGAAACGGGGAGTATCGAACATGCTTTCGCTTATCATGGTTTCCGTGGCGCTGGCCTTCAGCGCGCCTGACGCAGAGATCAAGCCCGAGGCTAACGCCTCACCCGCTCAGACTGAACACTCGGAGTCAAAGCGCCTGAGTTCTGCGGACCTCGCCAGTCTGCGCGCCGGGCGCGGCGTGCCGGACTATTGTGAAGTCTATTATCTGCCCGACCCGGTCACCGGCGAACTGCAATGCAGCGCCGTGGTATGCCGTCCGATCGGCGTGCCCTGGTCCATTCACGACTGCTCTGAATTCGGGCTGTAGCCTTGACCGAGACCGGGGCGGCGTTTGGCGCGGCCCCGGTCTCACATTCACCATCAGGGATGGTGTGACGCGCGATTTCGCCCAGAGGGACTAGCCAGCGGCGTCGAGCAGGGCGCTGATGTCCGCATCCGTTGTGCACCAGCTGGCGACAAACCGGGCCGAACCGTCCGGCCAGCTGTAAAACCCGGCGCCCGCCTCTCGCAGACGCGCCGCAAGCGCGTCCTCAAGGCGGATGAAGACCTCATTTCCATGTGTGGGATGAACCAGCTCGGCCCCGTCCACTGCGGACAGTCCCTCTGACAGGCGCTTGGCGGCGGCGTTGGCGGTCCGTGCCAGATCAAGCCAGAGATCATCCTTCAGCCAGGCGGCCATCTGCGCCGAGACATACCGTATCTTGGGCAGCATGAGCCCTGCGCGCTTCTGGTTCGCCAGCAATTGCGGCAACCGGTCCCGCGCACTCGGAAACAGGATGACGGCCTCGCTGGCCATCGCGCCATTCTTGGTGGCGCCAAGGCTGAGAATATCGACGCCGGCTTTCCAGGTCATCTCGGCCGGTGTGCAGCCAAGAGAGACCAGTGCGTTGGAGAAGCGCGCGCCGTCCATCTGAATGTTCAGATCCCGGGCCTTCGCCAGTCCGATCAGGCTTTCCAACTCATCGAGCGTATAGGCGCAGCCAGACTCATTGAGTTGGGACAGGCTGAGCACTGCGGGCGGCGTGGCGTGCACGAAATCGCTCGGCCATTGCTTCAGCGCGTCCGACAACGCCTCAGGGGCGATCTTGGCATGTGACCCGGCCAAGGGCAGCAGCTTGGCGCCGCGCGTGAAAAATTCCGGCGCGCCGCGTTCGTCTCGATGAATATGCGCTTCGTCATGGCACAGCACCATGGCGTCAGGCGGGCAGAGGACGGATAACGCCAGGGCGTTTGAGGCTGTGCCCGAAACGGTGAAGACCACCTCGAGGTCGGTTTCGAAGATCTCGCAGAGCTGGGTTTTCACTCCAGCGCTGACCGGGTCCGCGCCATAACTGGACGCAAAACCCTGATTGGCGTGGGTGAGCGCGTCCAGAATTGCAGGATGGGCGGGGGCGGTGGTGTCGGACAGGAAGTTCATGCCGCCAATGAGCCGCAATCATCCAGCCGCGTCAATGGTCTGGAAGTGGGTCAGGGGGCGCATAGAAAAGCCGGGGGCGGCGTGTTGCGCGTCCATTCCTGGGGCTGGCTCAACACATCGCGGCCCAGACCGGCGCGAGCGGCGAAATAGGCCAGGTCAAACGGATCCGGCGCACTGCCAAACAGGGCGGACACCGCCATGTTGACGCCTTCAGTCATGTCCGCCCCGTCAAACAGCAGCACATCCAGCGTGTCAGGTCCGGTCTGGATCAGTTCCGCGTCGAGGATTTGTCCATCTTCTCGCCAGTAGACGTGACCGCGCCAGACGCCGGCGTGCATATCAAGCTCTGCCGCTTCAAGGACCGATGCGCCGCACAGCCGTTCGCCCCAGGCCCAAAGATCAGGATGAGCGTAGTCGCGCGCGTTGTGATCGCCTTGGAATGCGACAAGGACGCCGCACAGCTGGTCCGCGCGCTCAGGGCAGGGCCCCAGCTCCAACCAGCCTTGGTCATCGGGCAGGCGCCAGAGGCCGGAAATGTGCTCCAGTGCAGGATTGGGCGTCGTAAGGGATGCCGAGCTGGCGCAACCGGTCAGGGCTGCACAAGCAAGGATCAAGATGGAAACACTCTGTTTCATCAGCGGCACGCCTTGAACGGGGAGGCGGGACGCCCGCCATACGTGACCCGGCGCAGCAGGATTTCGAGAGGCCCCCGTCCCATGAGCCGGGCGAAGAGACCAACCATCACCATGGCGGTCAGGGCCAGCGCTATGCTGATTGGAACCAGCCAAGCCTGACCGAACTGTCCGAACAGACCCAGCCCGTAGCCGCTGAAAACCAGTCCGGCCAATACGCCCTGAAGCACATAACTGGAGAGCGAATTGCGCCCGGCCAGCACCAGTATGGATGGCAGCTTGAACAAATCGATCAACAGGCGGATAGCGCAGATATAGGCGAGGGTCAGAACCGGGCCGCCCACTGCGATTGAGAGGAAGCCCAGAAGGTCAGCAATCTGACCCCATCCCAGACCCGGACCGCTCGCGACCAGGGCATAAGCGATGTTCAAGGGCAGCCCGATCAGCACAAGCGCGGGCAGGGCGATCGCGCACCGCCGTCGCCAGCGCGTCGCTTGCGGATCGAGCATGTCGAGCTTTGCCGCGGCGAGACCTGCGAGGAAGGCGCTGGCGGCCAAGGGGCCCTGGAACAGGATCAGGAAGACGAAGGTCTCCGGCCAGGCGGCTGCACGCGCCCTGATCGTGTCGAGATAGCCGCCGGACAGTCCGGGGGTCGGGTCTGCTGGTGCGGTCGGGGACAGGGCGATCACAAGGCTGATGAGGAACAGGCAAAGCAGGCTCAGCGCGATCATGCCGAGTGCAAAGCCGAGGAGCCGTTTGGGGGAGGCGCGTCGCAAGTGCCAGATAAGGCTGCCGACCAGGCTGTAGAGCAGCAGAATGTCGCCTGAGAACACCAGCACGGCGTGCAGCACGCCGAACACCGCCAGCATGATCATGCGTCGCCAATGTCTGCGGCTGGCATCCGCGCCCGCGCGTTCCGCGGCGCAGTACTGGATCTGCATGCCCCATCCGAACAGGAAAGAGAACAGGATGAAGAACTTGGCTTCAAAGAAGACGGCTGTGACTATGGCGGCGAACTGATCCGGCCCGGTCGGCGCCTGAGTGAGGGTCTGCGATGCGGGCAGCGCCATATAGGGCAGGTTCACGACACAGATGCCGATCAACGCTGCGGTGCGTAAGGTGTCGACGATGGCGTTGCGATCCGGCGTGATCATGAAGAACTCCAATTGAGCAGTGGCTCAACTTTATTGAGCCGCTGCTCAATGGTCAATGAGGTCTGTATGAACGATACGAAAACTTCACGTGGCGGAGGCCGTGACCGGATTTTCCAGGCGGCTGCAGAAGTCATCTATGAAAAGGGATTGGCGGAGGCGCAGACGCGCATGGTCACCGACCGCGCCAAGGTGGGGACGGGGCTGCTCAACCATTATTTCAAATGGCCAGAGCTGCGCGCCGCCGCCTGGGAACTGATCTTTCAGGCCGTGGTCCGTGATCTGTGGCGTTCGCAAGAAACGCCGCGCGACGCTCTAGACCGGTTTCTGGAGGAAGCGTTTGCCGCCGAAGCCCGGCTGTTCTGGAAGCTCTGGCTAGAGGCGGAGCGTCTGGCCCCAGGCGATAAGCCCATCGCCGAGGCGCTGGGGCGCATTCGCGCTCAGATGCGCGACAGGCTGACGGCGTTATTGCAAGAGGGGATGACGAATGAAGACTGGTCCCTGCCAGACCCCGCCGCCACCGCCGTACGGCTGGAGGCCATGAGAGACGGACTGGCTGGCATGATCCTCAGTGACGATCCCGATCTGGATGCATCTCTGGCGGTTCATCACCTGAAGCATTTTTTCGATATGGAGACTGTTGGCGCGAAGCAGACGTAAACCGGTTTTACGCGGCGACTTCCCTTGCGCCAGCTTCCAGCAATGCGCGCAGGCTTTTCTGGCTGATCGCGGTCTCAAACTTCAATCCGGCCTCGTCTTCGCTGGTCCAGATCACGGTCGTCTTCTCATTCAACGCCGGACTGATGATCTTGACGGTCTGGCCTTCTTGCAGGCCCTTTGCGGCAATCCGCACACCCAGTGAAGAGGCATCGACCAGACTCACTTTCCGGGCCTGGCCATTGACCGAAATCTCGGCGTTGTGCTGAGAGGCGTGTCTGGGCTCCTGGCGGCTTTCTGCGGCCGCTACGGCCTGCTGGACGATTTTCGGAATCGAGGAATTGGCGTCATTCGCAGTCGCTGCCATGGTCCGGACGAGACCGGCCATGCTCTCAGCGTCCCGAGCCGAGCGCGTGGTCATCTCAACCAGTTCGGAAATGTCCGAGCTGACCCGGGCAAGGGCCTCCCGGTTCTGCTCGACAAAACTCGAGAGTGATCCGGTGGAGGCGCTCTGCTCTTCCATGGCGGCCGCGACCGAGGCCGTAACCTCGCCGATATTCTCGATGGACTGGGTGATGGCGTTCATCGCCTCCACCGTGGACTGGGTGCGGCTCTGGATATGGGCGACGCGTTCGGCAATCTGGGTCGTGGACTGATTGGTCTGTGCGGCCAGGGCCTTCACTTCGCTCGCGACAACGGCGAATCCCTTGCCGGCGTCACCGGCGCGCGCGGCCTCGATGGTGGCGTTAAGCGCCAGCAGATTGGTCTGCTCGGCGATATCGGTGATCAGGCCAATGAAGTCACTGATCTGTTGGGCGGCCTCATTCAGCTCTTCAACGCTCTGCCGGGACCGTTCAGCTTCGCTGATGGCGTCGCGAGCCAGGGTGTCGCCACGTGTGATTTGCTGGGTGACCTCGCCAATCGCGGAGGAGAGTTCAGACGCCAGTTCGGCCGCGCGCCCGGTATGCTTGACGTTCTGCTCCGTCGCATTCGTGACCTGGGTGGCGGTCTGACCCGCCGCTTCCAGCGTTGTGCGGATCGTATCGCTGCTGGCGCTCAGCGATTGTGCGGCGTCCGCCACGGAGCCGACGGAGTCCAGGGTGGCCTTTTCAACATTGGCCGCCATATCGCTGAGCACCTTGCGGCGCTCTCGCATGGCGTTCTGTTCCGCCTTTGCGCGATCGCGGATCGCGGCCTCACGCTCCTGCGTGGCCTGTCTGAAGGATTGCGCGGTCTTGGCCAGAACGCCGATCTCATCCCCGCGATCCGCGCCCTGAACCTCGACATCGGTTTCTCCGGCCGCCAGCCTGCGCAGGCAATCGGTGATGTTGGCGAGCGGGCGGACCACGGACCACATCAGGGTGATGGTCGCCGCCAGGGTCAGCAGGATCAGAGCCAGGGTCATGCCCAGCATCACAAGGACAGTGTTGCGCGCCTCAGTCCGTCGAGCAGACGTGTTCATGACAATGTCGTGCGCCAGTGTCTCTTCGAGTTCCATCAGCAATTCGATGCGCCGGGTCGTGAGTTCAAACCATTCAACCCCGGTCATGTCCGCCAGCGGAGCGCCGTAGCCGGCTTCGGCAATGTTCTGTCGAGCGGCGTCAACCGCCAGGGAATCCGATTGCGCCAGAACGGCGTCCAGCCGCTCTGCCCAGGGTTCGCCCAGGATTTCGCGGAATTCCTGGAAATAAGCCCGCTGCCGCGCCGCCAGATTCAGGGCGTTCTGATGCAACGCCGGCGAGATGGATCCGGAAGCGTAGATGTTCGATCCCACAGCCCGCTCTATGCCGGCGTTTTCCTTGGCGGACATCAGGTTCAACAGGCCGATCAACTGCGCCGAGACGTCGCTTGAAGCGCCCAGATGAGACAGATCAGCCACGCTGTTCAGCATTGCCGAGATCGTCTGTGTATAGGGGCCGACGGTTTGTCCCATGTTCAGGTTCAGCGAGTCGATCTGCCTGCGGTGCTCGGGAAGCGCCGCCAGAAAATCGTCCACTTGAGACAGGGACTGAGCCAGATCCGGATCCTCAAGCGCTTCGCCTGCTTGCAGACGCGCTGCGGCGTACCGGGACATGGCCGTGTCGGTGGCCTGTCGCTGATCCTGCATGAATCCCTGATAGCTGGCGTCGCCGCCGCTGCCGACAAATCCTGCGGATCGGCCGCGCTCGCGTTGTAGCTCATGGACAAGCTGGCTGATGTCCCGGGAGAACTCTGTCGCCTGCTCAGCGTCGCGCATATTGCCCGCAATGCGCCATTCCTGGAGCACCAGGCTGGAAGAGAAGTACAAGAGGGCAAGCGTCGGCAACAGGGCGGACACGATCATCCGCCAGGTGACGGGGATGTTGGACAGCATGGCGAGAGTCTCCCGGAGTGCTTGCAGAAGCCTTGCCTGCTTGGGTTGACGGGCTCTTAATCACTCGCGCAGGGCGGGTGTGGATTCCGAGCGGGGGCGCCTTCACTCGGGATCAGGAATGTAGTTTCCGAGATTGTCGGTGCGCGTTTCGCGATCGCGACGCATGGCGCGGTTCACGCCCGGCGTGTTGATGGCGTCGCGCCGGGACTCGCGCAAGGCGAGCATGATGCGTTCAACTTGCGAGGGATTTGCGCCGAGCTGCCTGAGCTGGAACTCCATCCGGTCCAGATCCTCAAGAAATTCCGGCGGTTTCTCTCCAAGACCTTGCAGGCCAAATCGCGCCAGATTGGGGGCGTTGGGATTGGGACCTTCCGGACAGTCGCCGGCTTCCAGATTGGCGGCTGAGGATGACAGGCAGAAACTCTCTCGCACCATCTCCCGGACGCCGCCCAGTGACAGAACCACCCGGAAGTCATCCGGATCCAGCCGGGTTTCCGCGCGGGCCAGAATATCGGCGAAGCTGGGCGGCGGAACGGAAGCGCTCCCGTCAACAGGGCGTTGCTGGGTCGTGGCCACGGGGGCGTCCGGACGGGAGGCGCTGGCCGCGGCGGGGCTGGGCGCGCCGGGTGAAGGCCGCAAAGCGTCTGAAGACTCATCGGACGCGATTGCAAGACCGTCCGGAGAGAGGGCGGGCTCCGGTTCGGACTGACCGACAGGCTCTGTGTCCGGGGTTTCGGGCGCGGCGGGCGGAGCCGCGATTTCGGCGGTCTGATCCTCGGTCACAGGCGCCGGGGTCTCACGCACAGGCTCGCGCGTCTCTTCACTGAGCGGGGGTTCGACCAGCTGGGCGTCGCTCTGAGCATCAGGCGCGCTGATAGTGTAAAAGCGCACATCCAGCCGCTCCACATCCCCATGGATACGCAGCAACTCACCCGGCGGGGTGCTGAGAAGCAGCGCGATCAGTCCCGCATGCAGTCCCAGGGCCAGACCGTAGGGCAGGCTGCGCCGTGTCGCATCGCTGAGCCGGTCGCGGCTGAGGGCGGGAGACATGAGGGAAGACCGGCTCACGACCCAACAGATGAGGCCATTGCGCCGGGCTTTCAATCGTCAATCAGTCAGACACTGTGCTCTGGACGACGCTCTGGTAACTGTCGCTTGAGACGTAAAGCGATTCCGCGCTGGCCGGTCCGGCGTGGAAGGTCCAGCCAATGGCGAGCAGACACAGGGCGGCAAGGCATAATCCCAAGAGGCCTGCGCTGGATGTGTCGTGCTTCATGGTGCGGCCTCCCTGCTGTCGGTTTGATGAACCGGCGATGAATCAACTCTCACGCGATGTCGGGGCGCGTCTGGGGCTCAAATCGGGCGCTGGCGTGATCAAATGTGTTGATTTGCGGGCAAGGCGGTTGTCCGCCGCGAAGAGGGGCGTAGGGTGTCGGCGAGACAGCCGAGGACGCCAACATGTTGACCGCCTATCTGGGACCTGAAGGCAGTTTCACCCACCAGGCGGCTCTGGCCCTGGCGCCTCAACCCACCCATCTCGATCCGAAACCCGATCTCGTGTCCGTGCTGGAGGCCTTGCGCTCTGGCGCGGCGCGCTATGCCGTCGCCGCCATTGACAGCGCTGCAGGGCCCATTGCCGAGACCGTCGCTGCGATCGAGGCGGGGTGGGCCGAGCGCCTGGGCGAGCATGCGATCGCCGTGAGTTTCGACCTGTATCGCAGACTGGATGACGACACGCCGCTGATCGGTCTGGCTGGACATGAAAAAGCCCTGGCGCAGCTGAGCGCCTATATCGACAACAAGCGCTTGCTTACGCGGGTGTTTGCTTCGAATACTGCCGGCCTGGCGGGGATCGCGGCTGAGTCCGAGCCGGGCTGGGGCGCCGTGGGGCCGGCCGGGCTGGGATCGGCCTATGGATTGCGGGTGGCCGAGCGCGCCCTTGAGGCGCCGACGCAGCTGGTGACTCGCTTTGTTTTATTGCAGCGTAAGTCGGCATGATGCGCCGCAGCGAAGATTTTGATCGAGGAGATTTCCATGTCCGCTTCCGCCTCTGACCTGTTCCGGTCTTCTGAAGCGCTTGCACGCGTACAGCCGTCTGCGACCATTGCGGTCAGCCAGAAGGCGCGCCAGCTGAAAGCGGAAGGCAAGGACGTCATTGGCCTGGGCGCGGGCGAGCCCGATTTCGATACGCCTGATCATATCAAGGAAGCGGCGATCAACGCCATTCGCACTGGCCAGACCAAATACACCAATGTGGACGGCATTCCGGAGCTCAAGGACGCGATCTGCGCCAAGTTCAAGCGCGATAACGGCCTGGACTACAAACCGTCCCAGGTGAACGTGTCGCCGGGCGGCAAGCCGGTTATCTATAACGCTTTCCTCGCCACGCTCGATCCGGGCGACGAGGTGGTGATCCCCGCGCCGTACTGGGTGAGCTATCCTGAAATGGCGGTGATGTGCGGCGGTACGCCCGTCTTCGCGTCCGCCGGCGTCGAGAACGGTTTCAAGCTGACGCCGGAAGCCCTGGAAAACGCCATCACGCCGAAGACGCGCTGGGTGCTGCTCAACTCGCCCTCCAACCCCACCGGCGCCGCCTACACGGCGGACGATCTCAAAGGGCTGGCAGAGGTGCTGGAGCGACATCCTCATGTGCTCATCCTGACCGACGACATGTATGAGCACCTTGTCTATGACGACTTTGAATTCGCCACCATCGCTCAGGTCGCGCCGAACCTTTATGACCGCACCCTGACGATGAACGGCGTGTCGAAAGCCTACGCCATGACCGGTTGGCGCATTGGTTACGCCGCCGGGCCGGAGAAGCTCATCAAGGCCATGGCCAAGGTGATGAGCCAGACCACCTCCAACCCCTGCTCGATCAGCCAGTGGGCCTCGGTTGCGGCGCTCAACGGCGATCACAGCTTCCTTAAGCCGCGCAACGCCGCGTTCAAGACGCGCCGGGATTCCATGCTCAGCAAGTTCGAGACGGCGCCGGGTCTGATCGCGCCGACGCCGGAGGGCGCCTTCTACATCTTCGCCGATTGCGGCGGGCTGATCGGCAAGACCTCCCAGGGCGGGCATTTCCTCAAGACCGATCTTGATGTCTGCGAGGCGCTGCTGACCGAAGAGGGCGTGGCCGTGGTGCCGGGCACCGCTTTTGGCGCATCGGCCGGGTTCCGCTTGTCTTACGCCACCGATGATGCCGCACTGGAAGAAGCCGGAAAGCGTATTGTCCGCTTCTGTCAGGCCGCCGTTGGCGAATAGACAAAATCTATAGCTCTGTTCGAGAAACTCAGTTGGCGTTTGTGAGGCTTCATCCCCACATTCTCCTTATGGGTTTTTTACCGCAAAGGAGGCGGCAATGGACATCAATATGGGCCTGAGCAAGGAGCAGCGCGAAACCATGGCCAAAGCGGTCACGGCTTTGCTGGCTGACACCTATGCACTCTATTTCAAGACGCACGCCTATCACTGGAACGTCACCGGCCCGCGCTTCCACGATCTTCACGCCATGTTTGAAGAGCAATACACCGCGCTCTGGACCGCGACCGACGAGATCGCCGAGCGAATTCGGGCGCTGGGCGTTCTGGCCCCGATCTCCTATGACGAGATGGCCGCATCGGCGAAGATCAAGCATGACGGCTCGACCCCGGACGCCAACACCATGGTCGCCAATCTGGTGGCGGGCCACGAACAGGTCGTCCGTACAGCGCGCGAGGCGCTGAAGCTGGCTGAAGAGCATGGGGACGAGGCGACGGCCGATCTGGTCGCGCCGCGCATCACCGAGCATGAGAAGACCGCTTGGATGCTGCGCGCCACCCTGGGCTAGGCGCTGCTCATTGCAATCAAGAAAAACCCCGCCAGCGCTTGCACTGGCGGGGTTCTTTGTGACGTGCGCTCGAGGGGGAGGGTGCGCACGTCCATGACGTTCGGAGCGGCTGAAAAAGCCTTATATAAAAAGAAAAGAGCTGGCCCCGCGTCGGCGGTGACCAGCTCAGTTTAGCATACCTAATCGGGGAGGAGACGGTATGCGCTAAAAGGGGAAAGCAGATGAAGCACCCGCTCTCGGGGGGCTATATGCCTCCTTCGCGCATGCCGCACAACAGCCCCTTCGCCATAGCCGTTATGCGTTTTTGCGGACCTGCAACAATTGCGTCAGGTCATTGCCGCATTGCTGTCGCAATTGGCTCAAAGCGTCTCGAAATGGGACGAAAATCCTACTCTCGCCAGAGTTTGACCTCTTCCATGATGAAATCGCGGAAGGCTTTCACCCGGCGCGAGGCGCGCAATTCTTCAGGAAAAATGAGATAGACCTCGAAGGGCGGGCCCTCGATCTCATCAAACAGGCGTTTGAGCCGGTCATTCTCGCGCGCCACATAATCGGGCAGGCCCACAAGTCCCAGCCCGGCTTCGGCCAGACGCATCATGCCGTGAATGGTGCTGGCTTCGGCGAGCGCTTCGCGCGGCTTCTGCCCGGGCTCCCGCCCCAGATCCAGATGCCAGTTCAGATTGGGGATGGGCGCCAGATTGCGCGGCCCGTAGCCGACAAAGTCATGCCGGTCGAGATCCTCAAAGCTGTCCGGCGCGCCCTTGCGCTCGAGATAGGCGTCAGACGCGTAAAGATGCTGGTCCACGACCATCAGCTTGCGCTGGATCAGATCGTTCTGGGTCGCGGCCCAGGGACGAAGGGCGACATCGGCTTCGAGGTTTGAAATATCGAGCTCGTGATCGACCAGGAGCAGGCGCACGCGGATTTGCGGGAAGAGCGCATTGAAGCGCGCCAGACGCGGCGCCAGCCAGGTCGCCCCCATGGCGGTCGGCGCGGTGACGCGCAACAGGCCGCTGGGCTCGTCGCGGCAGTCCAGCACATTGGCTTCAGCCAGCGCGATCTTGCCCGCCACGTCCTTGCTGGCTTCAAACAGCACCCGGCCCGGCTCGGTCAGAAGAAGGCCGCGGGTATGGCGGTGAAACAGCTTCACCCCCAGCTCGCCTTCCAGCGCCGAAATCTGGCGACTGACGGCCGATTGCGACAGGGCCAGCGATTCCGCCGCGCCCGTCAGTGACCCCACCTCCGCCGCGGCGTGGAAGGTTTTGAGCTTGTCCCAGTCCATGTCGGGCCTTCTACAATCTGATGGTCATGCCGTCGGCGAGCGAGTTGCGATATGCGCGCCAGGCGGGGAAAAAGCCCAGCACGGCGGCTGCGCCCGTAACAGCGCCGATAATGCCCAGATCGTAAAGTCCCGGCGTCAGCCCCGGCAAGACAAGACCGAAGCGCGCTTCGAGAAGCGGGGCGAGGGCGTTGAGCGCGCCATAGGTGGCGATTGTCCCCAGCCCGGCCCCCGCCAGCGCGATCAGCGCTGCTTCGGCGACCAGAAGCAGGAAGACATGATGCGGGCGGGCGCCGAGGGCGCGCAGGATCGCCATTTCCCGCCGCCGTTCATTCAGGCTGGTCAGGATGGCCGTGAGGATGGAGACCAGCCCCGTGAGGACCACAAAGGCCGCCACAGCGGCGAGGGTGCGCTCGGCCACGCCGACAATGCTCCACAACTGGGCCAGCGCCACGCCGGGGATCACCGCCTGAAGCGGCTCCTCGGGATAGGTGTTGATCGCGCGCTGCAGACGCAGAGCGGCGACAGGGCTGTCAAGACCCACATAGAAGGCCGTCAGCTGATCCGGTGTCAGGTCTCGCGCCCGCAGCTCTTCTGCGGACAGGGTCGAGCCCGACCCGGTGGCGCCGCCAAGATGGATGGCCTCGATGGCGTCCAGCGTCACCATGACCGACTGGTCGAGTGGCGTGCCGGTGGGCTCGAGCACGCCCACCACGGTGAAGGGGTTGCTGTCATGCTCGATGAAGCCGACCTCGCCCATGCCATGGGCGACGACGATTTCGTCGCCGGTCCGATAGCCCAGATCGCGGGCGACAGCCGCGCCGATCACGGCGTCAAACAGATCCTCGAACGGTGCGCCGCTGGCGAATTCGAGATGCCGGCCGCCGCCATATTCATAGTGCTCGAACAGGCCCGGCGTGGAGCCGATCACCCGATGGCCGCGATGGGAATCGCCCAGGCTGATCGGCACGGTCCAGGCGACGCCAGGCGCGCTGGCGACGGTCTCATAGCTTTCCCAGGTGATGTTGTTGGTGGCGTCGCCAATATGAAACACTGAATAGAGCAGCAGATTCACGGGACTGGAGCGCGCGCCGACAATCAGGTCAACGCCCGAGATCGTGTTCTCGAAGCTTTCGCGCGCGCCGTGGCGCACTTTCTCGACGCCCAGGAACAGCATGACCGAAATCGCGACGGTCAGGACTGTCAGAATGGCGGTGGCGCGACGATTGCCGATGGACCGCAGCGCGAGATTGAGAATGGGAAGGCGCGCCATCAGACCGTCTCCTTCACGCTGGCGGTGTTGATGGTCTGAAGGTCAAGCGCGCGGTCGAACTGGTCCGCGAGCCCGCCATCATGGCTGACGAACAGAAGCGCCGCGCCCGACGCCGTGCATTCCTCTTTGAGAAGCGAGATGAAGGCGTCCCGGCTGTCCGCATCGAGCGCTGAGGTGGGCTCATCGGCCAGGATCAGGCCCGGCTTGCCGATCAGCGCGCGCGCGGCGGCGACACGCTGCTGCTGGCCGACGCTGAGATTGGAGGCGCGCTGTGACCAGACCTCTTTGGCGTCAAGGCCAAGGCGCTCGAGCAACCGTTTCGCTTCAGCCTGCTCGCCGCCGGCCGCTTGCGCCTGTTTTGCGCGTTCGTCGGAGAACCGGCAGGGCAGCATGACGTTCTCGCCCACCGGCAGATAGGGCAGCAGGTTGAACATCTGGAAGATGACGCCCAGATGGGCCGCCCGGAATGCGTCGCGCCGGGACGAGGAGAGGGTCTGCATGGACTGCCCCAGAATCTCCAGCTCGCCGGAGCGCGGCTCGAGAATGCCCGAGATCAGGCCCAGAAGCGTCGACTTGCCCGACCCGCTGGGACCGCGCAGGAAAATCCGCTCGCCGGCTTCAACGCGCAGCGTCTCTATCGCTATGACGTCAGCCGAACGCCGCGTGTAGGCGAAATGCAGATTGGAGAGGGCGAGGGCGGGGGGCGCAGTCGTGGTGCTCATGCGCTATTGTGTAACGTCGCCGCCGCGCTCCGCCAAGTGAAGAACCGGTTACGCGGCGTCGGACGCCTTGTCGCGGGCAGCGTCCAGGGCCGCCAGATAGCGTTCGGCTTCCAGAGCCGCCATGCAGCCCATGCCCGCCGCCGTGATGGCCTGACGATATTTGTCGTCGGTCACATCGCCCGCGGCGAAGACGCCGGGGATGGAGGTGGACGTCGAGTCCGGCGCGGTCACCAGATAGCCGCCATCCTTGGTTTCAAGCTGGCCGGTGAACAGCTCGGTCGCCGGGGCATGGCCAATGGCGATGAAGACGCCGTCCGCCTTGCGTTCGGTGACTTCGCCGGTGTTGACGTTCTTCAGCTTCACGCCGGTCACCGCCTTCACGGGCTTGTCTTCGCCCGTCACCTCTTCGAGCACGCTGTCCCAGACCACTTCCACCTTGGGGTGGTTGAACAGGCGGTCCTGCATGATCTTCTCGGCGCGAAGGGAATCGCGACGGTGCACCAGCGTCACCTTGGAGGCGAAATTGGTCAGGAACAGGGCTTCCTCGACCGCGGTGTTGCCGCCGCCGACCACAACCACTTCGCGGCCGCGATAGAAAAAGCCGTCGCAGGTGGCGCAGGCGGAGACGCCATAACCCTGGAATTCCTGCTCGCTCTCAAGGCCCAGCCATTTGGCGCTGGCGCCGGTGGCGATAACCACGGCGTCCGCGGTGTAGATATTGCCGCTATCGCCCTTGAGCGTGAAGGGACGCGCGCTGAGATCGGCCTCGACGATCAGGTCATCGGCGAAGGCCGTGCCCATGTTTTCCGCCTGCGCCTTCATCTGCTCCATCAGCCACGGGCCCTGAATGGGATCGGCGAAGCCGGGATAGTTCTCGACATCGGTGGTAATGGTCAGCTGACCGCCCGGCTGCATGCCCGAGATCAGCAGCGGCTCCAGCATGGCGCGGGCGGCGTAGATCGCGGCGGTGTAACCGGCGGCGCCGGATCCGATGATGACAAGCTTGGCGTGGCGGGTGTCGGCCATGGCCGGCTCCTTCGTCTGTAATGGCCGCGCAGAATGCCCTGAGTCGGACGGCGCGCAGGCGAGCGTTTGAATTGCACCTGATGTCGCCTTCCTAGGCGAGGATTTCAAGCACGGCTTGCGCCGCTCTGTCGGTTTCGTGAAGCGGCTCGTACTCCCAGCTCTCCAGCCGGCCCAGATACGGGCGGACTGCGCCAACGCCTTCAAGACCCGCATACAGATGGCGGAACTTGCCCGGATCGCCCTCCACGCCCAGCCGGTAGACGGGCGCGCCGGTGGCGGCGGCTTCACACAGCATGTTGGTGGAGTCTTCGGTCACGCAGATCCAGTCCGCCGCGGACAGGAAGGCGAAATAGGGGTTCGGGCCGTCCCCTTCATGAAACCAGACCCGCTCGGCCTGGCCATAGCGTTCGCGCAAGGCGGTCGTAAGTGCGTCGGGCGTGCGTCGCGAGACGGTGATCATCAGCGAGCCGGCCTGACGGCGAATGGAATCCACTTCCTCCAGCAAGTGCGTGCAGGCGGCGTCAGTGAAACGGTGATGCTTGCTGTCTCCGCCAATCAGGATCGCGGCTTGCGGGCCGGGCAGGGCTTCCAGGCGCTGGGCGAAGGCGCTCGCGCCCTCGTTCATCCGTTGCGGCGTGATGCGATTGGGCGAGCCCAGAATATTGAGCACTTTCGGCCCGCTCATCCGGTCATGGCGTGGCGCGATGATCAGGTCAAACAGGTCGGCATGACTGCGCGGCTTCTGCACGTAGACAAAACGGGTGCGTCGCCATTGCTTGCGATGCAGAGAGGCTGCGCGCACTGCGGCCCGCCCGCAGCCAATCCACAGATCGGGCTCGATCATGCCGGCGTCCGGCAGTTCGCCCGTGCGCGGCACATGGATGGGCAGAGTTTGCAATGGTGTCAGACGCCCCACCGCTTCGGCCAGACCAAGCGCCTGATTTTCAATGCCTCGACGCCCGTCGGACACCACAATGCATGAGCGAGTTTCCATGCCCGTCATGGTGATCGGAATGCCTGCATCGTCAAGCGCGAAGGGCGGTTCGGTCGATTGGGAGTTGACGTCCGCCAGAATCGTGCGACAGTTGTAGCGTAGACAAGCGAGGTGTCACATGACGACCGAACCCAATCCCAGCGAGCTTGAAGTGCTCAAGGCGCTCTGGTCCTCCCAAAGGCTGAGCGCGCGTGAAATCCACGACCGGATCGGCGAAGCCCAGGACTGGTCCTATTCCACCACACGCACCGTCATCCAGCGCATGGTCGACAAGGGGCTGGTCCACAAGGATAGCGTCCATGGTCTCGCCGTCTTCGCGGCGGCCGATCGCAAGGTCGATCTGATCTCGCGGCTGGTGCGCAGCTTCACCGCCCGCGTTCTGGAAGCTGATCCGAGCGCTCTGCCGGCGTCCGCCTTTGCAGGCAGCCGCCTGTTGGACGAGGCCGAACGCGCCGAACTCGACGCCCTGCTGAAAGCAGGGGCAGGCGGTTCATCTGACAATGATAACGAGGAGGAGGCAGGACAATGACCCTCATGGATTTGATCTGGACGAGCGCGGCTAGCATTCCCGCCGCCCTGTCCGCCTGGCTCGCAGCTCGCGCGCTGGAGCCGCATCTGTCGCCTCGTCTGGGCGTGCGCCTGTGGCAAGCCGCCCGGCTCGCCGCCTTCGCGCCGGTTCTCGTGGTGCTGGGGTCAGGCTTGATCCCCCACCTGAAAAGCGCCAATGCGCCAAGCGCGCCGGTCACACTGGGGGTGGGAACGGAACAGACTGTGCCAGTCGCCATGCCGCTGTTCCAACCGGTTCTGGACTTCGCTGAGCTGAGCATTTCATCCATCCCTGCGGCGCTGCTGCCGCTGATCGCCGGGCTTTATCTCGTAGGGCTCGCCTTGATGGCGGTGCGGGGCGTGATCCAGCGCGGGCAGATCCGCACCCTGATGCGGGCCTCGATCGCGGAAGAGGGGCGTCTGTCCCAGCTGGCCCAGGTCTGGCGGACGCGCCTTGGCTTGCCGCAGACCCTCGCTCCGGTGCGGGTGGTGGACGCGGTGATCTCGCCCTTCGTGGTGGGGTTCAAGCCGGTCATTCTGGCGCCCGATACGCTGGCGAAGCGTGACGACGCCGAAGCCGCCATCGCCCATGAGTTGATGCATATCAAGCGCGGCGATGAGCGCGACCGTCTGATCGGAGAGGCTCTGAGCGCCCTGATGTGGTTCAACCCGGTCTATCGCGCCATCGAGCGTCGCCTCGCGGCGGCGCGGGAGCTGGCGTGTGATGCGGACGTGCTGGACGCCATGGGGCCGGAGCATCGCCAGCATTACGCCGAGGCGATCGCCGGGCTGGCGCCCATGCCGGCGGTGGCGACGGGCTTTCTCACGGACCTTGAACGCCTGCGCCTGCGTCGGGTCCGGGCGGCCTTGAGCCATACGGGCCGCAAACCGCGGATGCTGGTCGCGATGATGGCAGGCGCCGCTATCTTGCTGGCGGGCGCGCCGTCTTCAGCCCTGGCGGTGATGTTGAGCGGGCAGGATACCGTTCAGATCGTGGAGAGGCGGGTTCTGAGTGAAGCGGTAGGCGAGCGAGTGATGGCGGCACAGGAGGCGGCGCAGGCTGATGATCACCGGCAGGCATTGGACATCCTCAACGCGATCGCGCCGACTTCACCTTATGATCATTTCATCGTCGATCAGCTCAGAGCGCGGGCTCTGTTCGAACTCGATGATCTGCCCGGCTCTGTGGAGGCGTTCGAGGCGGCGCTTGCCAGTGGCGGGGCCAATGAAGAAGAGAGCTATTCGATTGAAACCGCGATTTTCCAGCTCAACCTGGTGATGGAAAACTTTGACGCGGTGCGCCAGTCGCTGGACCGTTTGCTTCAGTACGATTTCCCGATGTCAGGGCATATGAGCAGGACGGTCGCTCAAGCCTATGTGCAGATGGATGAGTTCGAGGCTGCCCTGCCATACGCCATATACGCGAGACAGGTTCATGATGGTGAAGACCGGGACACGCTGCTGCTCTTGCAATACCTCTATGAGCAGACCGGCCGCGCCGACGACGCTACCGCCATGCGTCAGATCCGACTGGCTCTGTTTCCGGAGAACTGATCGTTCCCTTATCCGGAAATGACAACGGCCGGCGCATCGCGCCGGCCGTCTTGTATTCAGAGCCTGAAGGCCGAGCCTATTTCCACTCGACCTTGAGGATCTCGTAGCTTTTCACGCCGCCGGGCGCGTTCACCTCGACGACATCGCCTTCTTCCTTGTTGATCATCGCGCGGGCGATGGGGGAAGACAGCGAGATCTTGCCCGATTTCACATCGGCCTCGTCATCGCCGACGATCTTGTAGGTGCTTTCCTGATCGGTGTCCTCGTCGACCACGGTGACCGTGGCGCCGAACTTCACCTGCGTGCCCGACATCTTGGAGACGTCGATCACCTGGGCGCGCGCAATCTTGTCCTCAAGCTCCTGCACACGGCCTTCGATCCAGCCCTGGCGTTCCTTGGCGGCGTGGTACTCAGCGTTCTCGGACAGATCGCCATGTTCGCGCGCTTCTGAAATCGCGGCGATCACGGCGGGCCGTTCCACGCTCTTGAGGTGCTTGAGTTCTTCGTCGAGCGCTTTATGGCCCTCGGCGGTCATCGGAATTTTCTGCATGAATGTCCGGTCTCGTGATCAGTGCTCTGGCGAACTGACAACTCTGTTCAGCCGCCAGATGGCCCATTACGATAAGATTGCAACGAGCGCGGTTCAAGCTGGCCTGCATCAATCGCCGCAATTGACTTCACCGCGGCGCGTGAGGCGGAGGCTGTCGTATAGCACGGAACCTTCATTTCCAGCGCCGTACGGCGGATGGAATAGCTGTCGATCATCGAACGCTGGCCCTCGGTAGTGTTGAACACCAGCTGGACCTCGCCATTCTTGATCGCGTCCACGATATGCGGACGCCCTTCGAACACCTTGTTGATGCGCTGGACGGGAACCCCGGAGTCTTCCAGCGTCTTCGCGGTGCCGGTGGTGGCGAGGATCTTGAAGCCCAGAGAGGTCAGGCGATGGCAGGACTCGATCATCATCGCCTTGTCTGATTCCTTGAGCGAAATGAACACGGTGCCTGATTTGGGCAGGTTCACGCCCGCACCCAGCTCTGCCTTGGCGAACGCCGCTTCAAAGCGTTCGTCAATGCCCATCACCTCGCCGGTGGAACGCATTTCCGGGCCGAGAATCGGGTCAACGCCGGGGAAGCGCGAGAATGGCATCACCGCTTCCTTCACCGCGATATGGCGGGTCGGCATGGACGGGGTGTCAAACTCGGTCAGCTTGGCGCCGGCCATCACCTTGGCGGCGATCTTCGCGACCGGCGCGCCAATGGTCTTGGCGACGAAGGGCACGGTGCGGCTGGCGCGCGGATTGACCTCGATCAGGTACACCACGCCGTCCTTTACGGCGTACTGCACATTCATCAGGCCCTTGACGTCGATGGCCTTGGCCAGCGCCTTGGTCTGGCGACGCAGTTCGCTCACGGTCTGATCCGACAGCGAGTGCGGGGGCAGCGAACAGGCGCTGTCGCCCGAGTGCACGCCCGCTTCCTCGATATGCTCCATGATGCCGGAGATCCAGACATTCTCGCCGTCACAGACCGCGTCCACATCCACTTCCGATGCGTCCGACAGATAGCGGTCAAGCAGCAGCGGCGCCTTGCCGGACACATGCACGGCCTCGCGGATATAGCGGCTGAAGCTCTCGATATCGCGCACGATCTCCATGCCGCGTCCGCCCAGCACGTGCGATGGACGCAGCACCAGCGGGAAGCCCAGCTCTTCGGCCATCTGGCGGGCTTCCGCCTCGTCATGGGCGATGGCGTTCGGGGGTTGCTTTAGTTTGAGATCATCGAGCAGCGCCTTGAAGCGCTCGCGATCTTCGGCAAGGTCGATCGCGTCGGGCGCGGTGCCAAGGATCGGCACGCCCGCCGCTTCCAGCTCCGGCGCCAGTTTCAGCGGGGTCTGGCCGCCATACTGGACCACCACGCCCAGAAGCTCGCCTGACTGCATCTCGGTCTCGATCAATTCGAGCACGTCCTCGGCCGTCAGCGGCTCGAAATAGAGCCGGTCTGCGGTGTCATAGTCGGTGGAGACGGTTTCGGGGTTGCAGTTCACCATGATGGATTCAATGCCCATCTCGGCGAAAGCGTAGGCCGCGTGACAGCAGCAATAGTCAAACTCGATGCCCTGGCCGATCCGGTTCGGACCGCCGCCCAGAATGATCGCCTTCTTGCGGCCCGTCGGTTGGCTCTCGCATTCCCCGCCGCGCTCATAGCTTGAATACATGTAGGGCGTAGGCGCGGAGAATTCGGCGGCGCAGGTGTCCACGCGCTTGTAGACCGGACGGACGCCGAACCGCTTGCGCAGGGCTTTGACCTCGGTCTCCTCGATCTTTGCGAGGGTGGCGAGCCGCTTGTCGGAGAAGCCCATGGATTTGAGCGTCAGCAGCTCGTCGCCATTTTGCGGCAGACCCAGCATGCGCACCTGATCCTCGGCATGGATCAGGGTTTCGATCTGGCGCAGGAACCACGGCTCATAGGAACAGGCGGCGTGGATCTGCTCCACGCTCAGGCCCTCGCGGAAGGCCTGGGCTATGACGAGCAGGCGGTCCGGAGTCGGGCGCGAGAGGGCGGCCAGCACCGCCTGATGGCGGGCGGCTTCGTCCTCGGCCTGGTCCAGCCCCTCGATCTCGATCTCGTCAAAGCCGGACAGCCCGGTTTCGAGGCTGCGCAGGGCTTTCTGCACGCTTTCGGAGAAGCTGCGGCCCATGGCCATCGCTTCGCCGACCGACTTCATCGAGGTGGTCAGGGTCGCCTGGGCGCCGGGATATTTCTCGAAGGCGAAGCGCGGGATCTTGGTGACCACATAGTCGATGGTCGGCTCAAAGCTCGCCGGGGTCGCGCCGCCGGTGATGTCGTTGTCGATCTCGTCAAGCGTGTAGCCGACCGCCAGCTTGGCGGCGACCTTGGCGATCGGGAAGCCAGTGGCCTTGGACGCCAGCGCCGAGGAGCGCGACACGCGCGGGTTCATCTCGATGACGACCATGCGGCCATCAGCGGGGTTCACGGCGAACTGGACGTTCGAGCCGCCGGTCTCCACACCGATCTCGCGCAGCACGGCGATCGAGGCCGAGCGCATGCGCTGGTATTCCTTGTCGGTCAGGGTCAGGGCCGGGGCGACGGTGATGGAATCGCCCGTATGCACGCCCATCGGGTCGATGTTTTCGATCGAGCAGATGATGATGCAGTTGTCCGCTTTGTCGCGAACCACTTCCATCTCGTACTCTTTCCAGCCCAGAACGCTTTCCTCGATCAGCACTTCTGTGACCGGGGAATTGTACAGGCCCGAAGTGACGATCTCGCGGAACTCTTCCACGTTATAGGCGATGCCGCCGCCGGTGCCGCCCATGGTGAAGGAGGGGCGGATCACGGCCGGCAGGCCCAGCTCCTCAAGCACGACCTCGGCTTCGGCCATGGTGTGCACGGTGCGCGATTTGGGGCTTTCAAGGCCGATGGAATCCATGGCGTTGCGGAAGCGCTCGCGGTTCTCCGCCTTGTCGATGACGTCCGCTTTCGCGCCGATCATCTCCACATTGAAGAGGTCGAGCACGCCGCGCTTGTCGAGCTCCAGCGCGCAGTTGAGCGCGGTCTGCCCGCCCATGGTGGGCAGAAGGGCGTCGGGGCGTTCCTTCTCGATCACCTTGGCGACCATTTCCGGGGTGATCGGCTCGACATAGGTGGCGTCGGCAAGGTCCGGATCGGTCATGATGGTGGCGGGGTTGGAGTTCACCAGGATGACCCGGTAGCCCTCTTCCTTCAGCGCCTTGACAGCCTGAACGCCGGAATAGTCGAACTCGCAGGCCTGACCGATCACGATAGGTCCAGCGCCGATGATCAGAATGGACTGGATGTCTGTGCGCTTGGGCATGGCCGGCCTCTTCGAGTTTTGCACGCGCGCGCGAAAACGCAGCCTCGGACGTGCCCTTTGCGGGCGGAGGCGGCGTGCGGCGCTGATGATGTACGCTGAAACCCGTCCTTAGACCCTAATGCGTCGCTTGGCGAGACCTGAATGCCGTGTTTCCCACACCTCGGTCTGTCAGGCCTGCATTTGGGGAAAAGGGGAGAAAAGGACTTGAAAAATCGCCCCCGGCGCGAAAAGTTGGTCGTCATGAGGGGGAGAATATCAATGAAAAACCTGGTTCTAACGGCCGTCCTTTCCGGGCTGGCCCTGATGTCGGGCGCGGCAAGCGTCCAGGCGCAATCGATCGCTGATTTCGCGTCGACGCCGCTGGACGCCCATCCGCGTCTGTCGCCCAATGGCCGCTGGCTGGCCACGCACTGCACGCAGCGATCTCGTGTCGCTGCCTGCGTCTATGACCTCCAGGCCAATGCCCTGGCTCATATCATTCCCGCGCCGGAAGGCGCGTGGCTGGACAGCGCCTCTTTTGCGTCTGACGACTTTCTTCTGCTCAGCCTGTCTTCGTACAACACGATGAATACTGGCAACGGCATTCGCCGTTTCCAGGTCTCGCGCACATTGTCCCTGGATGTCGCGAGCGGCGAAGTCGCCCTCCTGGCGCCAGACCTGCGCGGCAGCACCAATACGACCAATATCGTCTCGCTGAACATTGATGATCCGCACACGGTCATCATGGAGATGAACTATTATCGCGATTCACAGGCCCAGACGGGGTCGCGCTATGCCTCCGCCTCGGGCTTTGAAAGCCTTCTTTATGAAGTCGACCTCGCCTCGGGAGACACCGACCGTCTGGATCGCTCGGAGATCATGGGCCGTGTCGTGGACGCGCAGGGCGAGGTGGTCGCGGAAATCCATTTCGAGGAAAGCTCCAGCCTGTATGAAATTCGCGAACCGGGGCGAAACGGCGATGTGATCTACTCGCGCACCCATCTCAGTGATGCGCCCTCTATTCTGGGCTTCATCGGAGAGAACGCGTTCCTCGCCATCTTCCCGAGTGAGCGCGGCGGCTATCGCCGGATCGACCGAAGCACAGGCGAGATCTCCATGCTCGGCGAAATCGAGCTCGATATTGTCTCCCGACCCATCTGGGATCAGGACAAGCGGTTGGTGGGGTTCTCCGGCGAGCGCGACGGGCTGAAGGCGCAACATCTGTTTGATGAGGGATTGCGCAATGACGCCAGGGCGCTCGGCAATGCGCTGGGGGCGCCTGTCATCATCGAATCCTTCACGCCGGACCGGAACATGCTGCTGCTGACCCTGTCCGAGCCGGGGCGTCCGCAAACCTATTATCTCTATGAGCGGTCAGCGGGCAGTGTTGCGATCGTGGCCGAGGGCTATCCCAACCTGTCCGAAGCCGACCTCCCGCAACGGCGCTTTTACGCTTATGAGGCGTCGGACGGGCTCCAGCTGGAAGGGGTGCTGACCACGCCGCCGGGCTGGACCGAAGCGGATGGCCCGCTGCCGCTCATCGTGCTGCCCCATGGCGGTCCGGCCAGCCGGGATGATCTGGACTTTGACTGGTGGTCACAGGCCTATGCCTCTGAGGGCTATCTGGTCCTGCAACCCAATTTCCGCGGCTCCACCGGCTATGGCGTCGAGTTCCAGCAAGCCGGTTATGGCGAGTTCGGCGACCGGATGGTCGAAGATGTGCTTGATGGCGGCCGCGCGCTTCAGGCGGCGGGCCTCGCCCGACCCGACCCATTCTGCGTCGCAGGGGCGTCCTATGGCGGTTACGCAGCGCTGAGAGCTGCGATCATGGCCCCGCAGGAGGTCGCCTGCGTGGTCGCGGTCGCGCCCGTGACGGATCCGGTCGACCTTCTGGCCGAGGCGCGCAGTTTTGGCGGCAGCGTCTTCGCCTATGACTTCTGGGAGCAATACATCGGCGACATCGTGTTCGACCGCGATGAAGCGTCCCGGATTTCGATCGCCCGAAACGCCGCTCGCTTGACGGCCCCGGTGCTGCTCATGCACGGCGATGATGATGCGGTTGTCCCGCTGGAGGCCTCCGAAGCATTGCGGCGGAACATGTCCCGCGATCAGTCGCTGGACTATGTCGAGCTCGAAGGAGAGAACCATTTCCTGCATCTGGGCGCGTCACGCCAGGTCCTGCTGACCCGGTCTCTGGCCCTGTTTGACGAGACGCTCCGCTAGACGCGTGCGGGTGCAGCGTTCTGACAAGCGTCTTGCACCCGCACAATTCCAGGCGCTAAGAGGATAAAGTCTGACTTTATCCTCGAGGGCCCCATGTCCGAGCTATCGCGTTCAGCGCCAGAACAAACCGGCAAAGGGTCGGGGCTGGCCACCTTCCTGGCGTGGGTCTGCCTCGCCGGGGCCGCCCTGGCGCCGCTGTTTCAGACGGTGAGCTGGTTGCTGACGCCGGCTTTCATCGAGAGCCTCATCCTCAACGCCAGCGGCGCACAGGACCTGTCCTGGCTGGAGCTTCCCATCCGGCTGGGCGCGCTGGCGATCTGCCTGCCCGTCGTGCTGGTGACCAGCTATGCGCTGTTGAACCTGCGCAGCTTCTTCCGCCACACCTCGCATGGCCGAACCTTTTCAAGGCGCGCGCTGTCGGGGTTCAAGGTGTTCGCCTGGTCAATCGCTGCGCTGGCGGTGCTGGCCCCGCTTCAGGGCGCGGCGCTGAGCGCCTTCCTCTCCTGGTGCGCGCCGGGCGAGGGCGGACAGCTCCAGCTTGAACTGGGTTCGGATGACCTGACCACCCTGTTCGTGGCGCTGGTCTTTGTCAGCGTGGCCCATCTTCTCGATCGCGCCTGCGCCCAGCAGGATGAGCTGGACACCTTTATATGAGCGCACGCATCGAGGTGCGTCTGGACGTGATGCTGAGCAAGAGACGCATGACGTCCAAGGCGCTGGCGGAACGGATCGGGGTCTCCGAAGTCGCGCTCTCCCAGATCAAGACCGGCAAGATCAAGGGCATGCGCTTCTCCACGCTGCTTGCCCTGTGCGAGGTGCTCGATTGTGAGCCGGGGGATCTGCTGGTTCTGGTGCGCGACGAGGACTAGCGCGACAGCGCCGCGCGTTCACGCTCCAGATTGGCGCGGGCCTGCGCTTCGAAACGCTGGCGATAGGGCTCAGTATGAAAGATCGCCGGGCGGTCGAGCTGAGCGCTCACAAAGGCCAGCCGTCCCTTGCGGAACGCGCCTCCGGGCGCCCAGACATGCTCCTGCCGGACCTGTCTGACATAGCGGTCATACTGTTCAGCGGACGCGCCCAGAATCGCGCAATCCATATCCAGAAACAGCGCATCGTCGGCATCGTGACCGCCGCCGGCATGATCGCGGTCGCAAGGATCAGCATGTGCACCCGCCAGGCGAGCTCAGCATCAGCCCCCATTTCGACGAGCGCGCTCTGCGCCCAGCCCGCGCTGCGGGCCTCATTGTCCTTGCGCCAGCTCTTGTATATCGCGTCATGAAACCAGGCGGCATAGGTCAGGCGCGGCAGATCCTTGATCCGGTCCGCATGCGCCTCGATTTCCTGGAACAGGAAGGCCAGATGCTCCAGCCCGTGATAGCGCCTGAGCCAACCGGCATGATGGGCGATCACGGCTTTGCCGGTCTGGAGCTGGCGGTCCTCCAGCCCGAAGCGGACAAGGTCGGCGCGCCAGAGCGTCAGGGCGTAGTCGCGGTTCATGGTCTAGCTGTAGGAGAAGAAGCGGGCGAGACGGGCCGAGGCGGCTTGCGGGTTGCGTGCGCCTTCCAGCTGGGCCAGCAAAGCGGGAGACAAGGCGCTTTCATCAAGAGCGTATGCTGAGCTTGTCTGCGCGCCGATCACATGGGCCGAGGCCGATTGCTGGACGGTGACGCCCCGCTTTGAGTCGTTCTCGTCCGCCTGCTCGGCGGTCTCCCCGGTTGCGCCGCCGGTGGCGGCGTCGGCCTCGGTCAGATTGGCGCTGCCGCCCTTCACGCTGGTTGCGCCATTGGCGGGCGCATCCTCTGTGCTGGTGTCGCCATTGGGGTTCGCCTGGGCGAAATTCTGTTGATCGAGGAGCGCGGCGAAAAGCTGTGCGGACAGGCTCTCATTGAGTTTGCCGGCCCGCTCTTTCTGGGACAGTTCCGCCGCGGCGGACGCCTCTTCGGTCTTGCGAGCTTCCTCGGCCGACTTGGTAGGGTTGGGCAGGGACATTTCGCCCAGGGCGGCGCCCTTGGCGTGCTTGCTGTCCCATGGCGTCCAAGACGGGCCGGTGATTGCGCTGGCGCTCATCAGGGTCTCCCGATATGCGGGCTGCCGAATGGGGGCAGGCCTTGCCTATCAAAATGTGCTGAGCGGCAGATTCTTCCGCCTGTGTCGCCGTCCCGGAGAGAGCGGCCGAACGGCTTTGCGTTCGCGTGTCCGACCTTGTCAGACAGGGCCTGATCGAGGTCCCGCGCCTCTCATCAGAGTGCAGGCGCGAGGGGATTCATTGCCGGAAATGCAACCGTCGTGCCGGTCTTCGTCTAGCGCAGGGACAGGTCGCGCCAGAGCTGGGGCTGGATGTCTGCGGATGTGCGGGTGCGGTCCGAGACCAGCCAGTAGGCGCGCTCATGCAGAAGCGGAATATTGGGCATGGCCTCGAGAAACACCGCTTCAGCCTGTCGAAAGTGCTCCGCACGCGCCTCGCTGTCGATCACGGCGAAGGCGTCCGCCATGATGGCGTCAAACCGGTCGCGCTCCGGGCCGGTCCAGTTGGTGTTGTCGGCGAAGCCGTCCCGGCTGAAGGGTTGGAGCATGAAGTCGGGATCACTTTTCAGCCCCCGGTCAAACCGGGCGAGCGCAATGTCGAATTCGCCCGCATCCACCGCCTGATAGAGATCGAGCGGATAGCTCGCCAGCAAGTCACCTTGCACGCCGATACGCGCCCAGTCATCCAGAATGGCGATCGCCAGCCGGTCCCGGTCGCCGGCGCTGGCGCGAACCGTCAACCGTAATGGAGACGCTTCGGAGAAGCCCGCCTCGGCCAGCAGGGCGCGCGCCGCTTCGGGATCATGCCGCGGCTCCCGCCGTTCCTCGCCATGGCGGGGGATGACGCGGTCGGTGGTTCTCGCTTCGCCATTGAAGAAGTGCGTGTTCAGAAAGTCCCGGTCGAGCCCCAGGCTGAGCGCGCGCCGGACCCGCGGGTCGGCCAGATAGGGCTGGGCGCAATTGAGTTTCAGATAGGACAGGATTGGCGCGGGATAGGCCTGCAGCTGATCGCCCACGGTGTCGCGCAGAAAGCCGATCTGGTCGGTGGGCGGGCGCTCGGCGAGGTCGTAATCGCCCGCCCGAAAGCGCCGGGCGCGGGCAGCGGGCGTGTCCACAACGTCCACGGCGATTGCATCAATGCTGACGCTGTCTGCAGCAGGAAAGTTGGGGTTCTTGCGCAGCTGAAGCGACATGGCTTCATGACCAGCCAGAATGTAGGGGCCGGCGGAGACCCAGTGCTCGGGTCGCGTCCAGTCTTCAGGATGGGCCTCAACGGCATGACGCGGCAGCGGGTAGAATTCGCGCATAAGCACCGGGAAATTGCCCACCGGACGGTCCAGCTCGAACACTACGGTGCGCGGGTCTGGCGCTGTGACGGCGATGCTCTCAGGATCGCGTTCGCCCGCCAGCGCTTCGCGCGCCCCGATGACGGCGAAGAAGTCGCCCAGATCTGCAAAGCCTGTGGTGGGGTCCACTGCGCGCTGCGCCGTCCAGACCACGTCCTCAGCGGTCAGGGGCGCGCCGTCAGACCAGACAAGGTCAGGCCTCAGCGTGAAAGTCCAGCTGCGGGCGTCTTCGCTGCGCCAGGTCAGGGCCAGGCCAGGAGCCAGCCCGCCTGACGGGGCGTATTCCGTCAACGGCGCATGCAACTGCTTGTAAAGCAGAGCGGCGGAAGCGAACTGGCCGCGCAGCGGATCAAGGCTGTCCGGCTCGGTCTCGATGGCGACGCGCAAAAAGCCGTCCGGCGCGCCGGTGCGACCCGAACACCCTGCTGCGGCCAGGGCGGCTGCGCCCGCCATGCCACTCGCCAGTGTCTGGCGTCGGGTCAGACCCGCCATGCTCCCCTCCCGCGACTGATTACGGGAAGGGTAGCATTGCGTCTGACTGCGCCGCTAGCGGCTTAGGCCGTTTTCAGGGCGCTGACGAAGCGTTCAAAGACCTTGAAGCTGTCTTGCGGGCCCGGGCTGGCTTCGGGGTGGTGCTGGACCGCCCAGACCGGCTTGTCGGTCAGCTTGAAGCCGCAATTGGTGCCGTCAAACAGCGACACATGGGTTTCGATCGCGCCTTCGGGCAGGCTGTCGCGATCCACAGCAAAGCCGTGGTTCATCGACACGATCTCGACCTGGCCGGTCTCGAGATTCTTCACCGGGTGGTTCGCGCCATGGTGACCCTGAACCATCTTGGCGGTCTTGGCGCCCAGCGCGAGCGCCAGCATCTGATGGCCCAGGCAAATGCCCAGCACCGGCACGCCGGCATCAATCACGCCTCGGATGGTGTCGAGCGCATACTGGCCCGTCGCGGCGGGGGCGCCCGGACCATTGGAGACCAGCACGCCCGCCGGGTTGAGCTTGAGCACATCGTCCTTGCTGGCCTTGCCCGGCACGACCTGGACGCGCGCGCCGGCGGAGACAAGACGACGCAGGATGTTCGCCTTCACGCCATAGTCGAGCACCACCACCAGAGGGCCGTCTTCAGGGCCTTTGGCGAAGCCTTCCGACCAGCCCCAGTCGCCATCCGTCCAGTCATTGGCGGCGTCACAGGCCACAGCGCCCGCAAGCTCCGCCCCTTCCATGGAGGGCGCGTCCTTGGCCAGGGTCTTCAGCGCCTCGATATCGAGCTTGCCGTCCCGGGCATGAGCGATGGTCGCCATGGGCATGCCGGTCTCGCGGATGCGGCGCGTGATCGCGCGGGTATCCACGCCGGTAATGGCGATCACGCCGCGGGCGGCCAGCCATTCGTCAAAGCTGGTCTCGGCCCTCCAGCTGGCGGGCGGGGTGATGTCCTCGCGGCTGACCATGCCGACAGCGGCCTTGCGGGCGATGGCGCTGGAGGCTTCCTCGTCCTCGGCATTGGTGCCCACATTGCCCACATGGGGGAAGGTGAAGCACACGATCTGGCCCGCATAGGAGGGATCGGCGAGGATTTCCTGGTGCCCGGTCATCGCGGTGTTGAAGCAAAGCTCGGCGACGGCGCTGCCGGTCGCGCCCGCGCCTTTGCCGTAAAACACTGTTCCGTCTGACAGAACCAGCGCAGCCGTGGCCCAATCGGGTTGTGCGCCAGAAGAAGTTGATTGCATCGGCTCTTGATTCTTGATCGCTTCCGGCATAGGTGCTCGCCTCCTGACACGCGCGGGGCCGCGAGCTGGGCTCCAGCGGCGGGCGGTTAAACGCGCGGAAAGTAGGCGAGCAGCTGGTCTGGGTCAAGCAAAAGCCCGAGCTGCAAAGAACTGTAAAAACAATGGCTTGGCGCTTATCTGCAGCGCCGCCGCAAATAGGTGCTCCCATGTCGCTTCGCGACCGCATCCTCTCTGATCTTAAAGACGCCATGCGCGCCAAGGATGACACGCGCGTCTCTACGCTGCGCCTCATCCAGGCCGCCATCAAGGATCGCGACATCGCTGCGCGCGCGGAAGACCGCTGCGAAGGTTGTTGCGTGAACGAGATCCAGGCGATCTTGCAAAAGCTGCTCAAGCAGCGCGAAGAAAGCGCGGACACGTATGAAAAGGCGGGGCGTCTGGACCTGGCCGAACGCGAGCGCGCCGAAGCGGAGATCGTCCGCTCCTATCTGCCCGAGCCGATGAAGCCTGCCGAGATCGCTGAAGCCGCCAAAACGGTTGTGACCGAGCTGGATGCAGGCGGCCTGAAGGACATGGGCCGTTGCATGGCGGCGCTGAAAGAGCGCTACACCGGCCGCATGGATTTCGCCAAGGCGGGCAAGGAAGTCAAAACTCTGCTGCAGGGTCAGGCCTAGGCTCCTAGCGCCTTGGCCTGCCTGAGCGTAAGCTGTCGGGCTGGAGGATGTTCAGCACGTGGCGATTCCTGACGGGTTCAAAGACGAGATCAAGGCGCGCATCCGCCCATCCGAGCTGATCGGGCGAACGGTGGCGCTCAAGCGTCAGGGCCGGGAATTCGTGGGCCTCTCCCCGTTCAAGAAAGAGCGCACGCCCTCGTTTTTCGTCAATGACGAGAAGGGCTTCTACCATTGCTTCGCCAGCCAGGAGCATGGCGACATCTTCACCTGGCTTCAAAAGACCCAAGGGCTGAGCTTCATGGAAGCGATCGAGGCCCTGGCTCAGGAAGCCGGGCTTGAGGTTCCGCGCATGGAGCAGCGCGACCCCAAGCAGGAAGAGCGCCGCAAGACGCTGCTGGACTGGATTGCGCTGGCCCAGGACTATTTCGCCCGGTCGCTGTTTGCGCCCGAGGGCGAAGAGGCGCGGATCTATCTCGAACGTCGCGGCCTGAGCCGATCCGACATGGAGCGCTTTGGCCTCGGTTTCGCGCCGGACAATCGCCGTGGCCTGACCCGCGCCCTGATCCAGAAGGGTGCGACAGCTCAGGAGCTGTCGGAGGCCGGGCTGTCGATCCTGCCCGAGGATGGCGGCGAGCCCTATGACCGCTTTCGCGGCCGGGTGATGTTCCCGATCAAGGATGCGCGCGATCGTCTGGTGGCCTTTGGCGGCCGGGCGATGAGCAAGGAGGTGCGGGCGAAATATCTCAACTCGCCCGAGACCGAGCTCTTCCACAAGGGGTCTCTGCTCTATCGCTATCCCGAAGCGCGCGCCTTCGCCCACGATCCCAAGGTCAAGGCCAGGGGGCTGATCGTGGCGGAAGGCTATATGGACGTCATCGCCTTCGCCCGCGCCGGGTTGGGCCAGGCGGTCGCGCCGCTGGGCACGGCCCTGACCGAGAACCAGCTGCGTCTGTTGTGGCGTGCGGGGCCTGAGCCGGTGGTGTGCCTGGATGGAGACGCGGCCGGCACGCGCGCCGCGGCCCTGGCGGCCGAGCGGGCGCTGGAGCTTCTCGAGCCGGGCCGGACCTTGCGCTTTGTCTTTCTGCCGGACGGGCAGGATCCCGATGACCTGCTTCGAGAACAGGGCGCGCAAGCGCTCAAGGACGCCATCGCCGACGCCAGACCTCTCATTGATGTGCTGTGGCGGCGCGAGGTTGAGCTCGAACCGCTTGATGATCCGGATCGCCGGGCGGGATTCCGCAAGCGCATCAAGGCGCTGGTGGCCAGGATCAAGGATCCCGACATCAAGGCGGAATATCGCGCCGAGTTCGACCAGCGCATCGAGACCCTGTTCGGGCGTGCGCCGCAGGCCGGCTTCCGCGCCGAGGGGCAGCGCGGCGGGTATGGCGGTCGCGCCGCCGGGCGACGGTTCAATGCGCTGCAGCCGCCAACGGCGGAGCTGGTCGCGCAGCGCAAGCAGAAACCCCCGCCCGCGAGCGCTCGACAATTGCTGCTGGCGGTGATCGAATACCCCGAAATCGCCGAAGCGGAGGCCGAGACTTTGCTGCAAATGTCCTTCGGGACGCTTGACAGCCTTAGGGACGCGATTCTAGACGCGTGTTTCTCTGGGGAGCCTCTGCCTGTCGGCGGACTGCGCGATGCGTTGTCACGACGGGGTTTCGCGCCCCAATTGACACGTTTGGCCGTGGACAGGTCGCCCATGCGCGCCAGTCTCGGGGGGAGTGAGGCGGATGCCGACAGCCGGCTAGAGGCTTGGCGCAGGCTTTCGGCTTCTTATATGGAAAGAGTTGCGCAAGACACTCAGGACCGACCACGACACGCCGATTTCTTTGAAGAGGGCGATTCCGACGCTCTCAAGAATTACCTCGTCGCCGAACGACGGGGCCGACAGCGCTAGCGCGCCACCTCGCCGCCCTTATGTGCGCGCAGCCATGAAATCCTCCGGGAGCACGATCACCGAATGAGCAAAGCCGCCGCTGAAAACGCCGAAGCGACCTCTGAAAATCAGGACGGGCCGCTGCTCGATCTGACCGATCAGACCGTCAAAGCGATGATCAAGACCGCCAAGAAGCGCGGTTACGTCACCCATGACGAGCTGAACAAGGTCCTGCCGAGCGAGGAATTCAGCTCCGAGCAGATCGAGGACATTCTCGCCCAGCTCTCCGAGATGGGGATCACGGTCGTGGATTCCGAAGAGGATGTGGACAACGAGGCCTCCAGCTCTGACGACGAGGAGGACGACGAGGACGAAGAAAAGTCCACGGCCGTCGCCAAGAAGGCCAAGAGCGAAGTCGCCGCGGGCCAGAACACCACGTCTGCGCAGGACCGCACCGACGACCCGGTGCGCATGTATCTGCGCGAGATGGGCTCGGTCGAATTGCTCTCGCGCGAAGGCGAGATCGCCATCGCCAAGCGCATCGAGGCCGGCCGCAACGCGATGATCCGCGGGCTGTGCGAAAGCCCGCTGACCTTTGAAGCCATCATGGTCTGGCGCGACGAGCTGCAGGAAGGCCAGGTCCTTCTGCGCGACATCATCGACCTCGACGCCACCTATGGCGGCGTGCGTGAAGACGCCACCGCGGTCTCTGACGATGAGGAAGAGGGCGAAGGCGACGAGGCGAAGGCGGATGACGCCGAGGCCAAGTCCGATGATGAGTCCTCTGACAGCGAGGATGGCGAGAAGTCCGAGGGTGAGAGCGACGAGGACGGCGACGACGAGGATGACGGCGCGAACATGTCTCTCGCCGCCATGGAGGCCGAGCTGCGCGACGGGGTCATGGAGACCCTCGACGCCATCGCCACCGATTTCGACGTCTTCCGCCAGCTTCAGGACCGTCTGGTGTCCTCGCGTCTGTCCGGCAAGCATCTGAGCGACAAGGATCAGGCCGCCTATGACGACGTGTTCGAGCGGATCGTGGCGAATCTGAATTCGCTGCACCTGAACAACGCCCGGATCGAGGCGCTGGTCGAACAGCTCGACGCCATCAACAAGAAACTGATGGGCCTGGAAGGCAAGCTGCTGCGCATGGCCGAAGCCCATGGCGTGCCGCGCACCGACTTCCTCAAATCCTATCAGGGCCACGAGCTTGATCCCAACTGGCTCAAGGATATGGCCGGCAAGTCCAAGGCGTGGGGCCGGTTTGTCGAGCGCGAAGAGAAAGAGGCGGGCGAGCTGCGCGAGCAGATCGCGACCCTGGCTCAGGAATCCGGCGTGCCGATCGACGATTACCGGCGCATCGTCGCCACCGTCCAGAAAGGCGCGCGTGAAGCCCGCGTGGCCAAGAAGGAGATGGTGGAGGCCAACCTGCGCCTGGTGATCTCCATCGCCAAGAAATACACCAATCGCGGCCTGCAATTCCTCGACCTGATCCAGGAAGGCAATATCGGCCTGATGAAGGCGGTCGATAAGTTCGAATATCGCCGCGGCTACAAGTTCTCCACCTACGCCACCTGGTGGATCCGTCAGGCGATCACCCGCTCGATCGCCGACCAGGCGCGCACCATCCGTATTCCGGTGCACATGATCGAGACGATCAACAAGATCGTGCGCACCAGCCGTCAGATGCTCCACGAGATCGGCCGCGAGCCGACCCCGGAAGAGCTGGCGGAAAAGCTCTCCATGCCGCTTGAGAAAGTGCGCAAGGTGATGAAGATCGCCAAGGAGCCGATCTCCCTCGAAACCCCGATCGGGGACGAGGAAGACAGCCATCTGGGCGATTTCATCGAGGACAAGAACGCGGTTCTGCCCATCGATGCGGCGATCCACTCCAACCTGCGTGAAACCACCACTTTGGTCCTCGCCTCGCTCACTCCGCGTGAAGAACGCGTGCTGCGCATGCGCTTCGGCATCGGCATGAATACCGACCACACTCTTGAGGAAGTGGGCCAGCAGTTCTCGGTGACCCGCGAGCGGATCCGCCAGATCGAAGCCAAGGCCCTCAGAAAGCTCAAGCACCCGAGCCGCAGCCGCAAGCTGCGCTCCTTCCTCGACAGCTAGAGCGCTGGCGACAGGTCAACACGAAAAGCCCTGCTGGAAACAGCGGGGCTTTTTGCTGTTGGGGCGCAACCAACGCCGCGGCGGGGCGTTGGGTCTGCAAGCGCCTTTCCTTTTCCTGCGCTCTGCGCAAGGCTTGCCGGATGAATCTACTGACCCTGTTTCGCCCTCTCGCCCTGTTGATCCTTCTGGCGAGCGCCTTGGCGCTGTGTTCAGCGCCTGCATTCGCGCAAACAGAAGACGAGCCAGCTGGCGGCGAGATCGCGCTTGAGACCGACGCGCCGTCGGACGCCGCCATCGCCCAACGCATCGCGACTATTTTTGGCGAGATCGATACCCTGTCCGCGGTCGAGATCACCGTTGAGGCCGGGGTCGTCACCCTGACCGGGCAGACCGTGACCGCGGATGCGGCCAACCGCGCGGAGACGCTGGCGCTGCGCGTTGAAGGCGTGGTGACGGTGGAGAACCGGATCGGCCGGGACGTCTCTGTCGCTACACGCGTCGCGCCGGCCGTGGGCGAGCTGGAAACGACGGTGCAGGACCTGGTGCGCGTACTGCCGCTCCTGGCGCTCGCGGTGCTGGTGTTCATGGCGTTGAGCCTTCTGGGCTGGCTGCTGAGCCGCTGGGATGGCCTGTGGCGCGTTCTGACGCCCAATCGCTTCGTCGCCGAGCTTGTGGGCTCGACGGTGTTTGGTCTGTTTGTGGTGTTCGGATTGGTCTCGGCCCTGAACCTGCTGGACGCAACGGCGTTCCTGGGCGCGCTGTTGGGGGCGGCGGGCGTGATCGGGTTGGCGGTCGGCTTTGCCGTCAAGGACACCATCGAGAACTATATCGCCTCGATCATGCTGTCGGTGCGCCAGCCTTTCCGTCCCAATGATCATGTGGTCATCGACGGCCAGGAGGGGCGGGTGATCCGGCTGACCTCCCGCGCAACCGTCCTCATGACGCTTGAAGGCAATCATCTGCGCCTTCCCAATGCCCTGGTGTTCAAGGCGGTCATTCTCAACTACACCCGCAACCCCGAACGCCGTTTTGACTTTGTGCTGGGCGTGGACCCCGAAGACGATCCGTTGTCGGCGATTGAGACGGGGTTGGGCGCGCTGAAATCACTGACTTTCGTGATGACCGAACCCGACCCGTCCGCGGGCATTCGCGAGGTGGGGGATTCCACGATCAACCTGTTCTTCGCCGGCTGGATCGACCAGACACAGTCCGACTTCATGAAGTCGCGCTCGGTCGCGATCGCGACCGTGAAAGCGGCGCTCGACGCGGCGGGCTTCACCTTGCCAGACCCCACCTATCGCCTGCGCATTGATAGCGGCGCCCTACCGTCGGCGTCCCCGTCAGTAAAAACGCCCGCGAGGACGGCGAAGCCGCCCTCAGCGCCGGCAAAACCCGAGCTTGCAGACGCTACGGACGTGGCGCCGGACACTTCGCTGGCCGAGCGCGTCGAGGAAGAGCGTCGAGAGGGCAAGTCGGGCGACCTGCTTTCAGAGGACGCGCCCAGCGAATAACCGGGCCTATCCCGTCCCAATACAGGAGATACCATGAGCCAGTCAGACCTGACCGTCCGCGCAGCGCGCCCCAAGGATGCTGCGGCCATCGCCCGTCTGTCGCGAGAACTCAATGAGGTGGTGGGGGACTCCACCGAGCACTGCACGCCAGAAAACATCAAGAGCACGCTGTTCGGTCAGGATGCGAGCTTTCATGTGCTGGTGGCCGTGCCGGCTGATGGCGAACCCATTGGCTATGCGGTGTGGCATGCCTATTACGATAGCGGACATGGCGGCGCCGGCGCCTGGCTGGCCGAGGTTTGCGTCGGCAAGGCCGGTCGCGGCGAGGGCGCCGGGCGTGCCCTGTTTGAAGCCGTCGTCGAGGATGTGCGCGAGAGCCCGGCGACCTTCCTGATGTGGACCAGTTCTGAAACCGAGGCCGCCGAGGCGCTCTATGAAAGCTCGGGCGGTTACGCCAAGCCTGTGCGCCGCTGGGAGCTCAACGGGCTCTGACTACGTTTTCAGACCTTGATGGACTGTCATTTGGGTGTGGGGCGATTACCCGATACGCTGAGCGCGACTGGGGGATTCATGCTCAAAACCGCTTTGATGATGCTTACGCTGACGGCTCTGCCGGCTACCGCGCAGGAGCGGGCGACGCCGCATCTGGACGCTGTGGACGACGCCGTCGCGCCGATCATGGAGGCGGGGCGGTTTCCAGGCGTTGTTGTGGCGGTGCTCGATCAGGGCGCGCCCGTGCATGTGGGCGAATATGGCTTTGCGAGCCTTGAGCACGCCGCGCCCGCTCGCGCTGACAACGTGTTCGAGCTGGCCTCATTGACTAAGCATATGACGGCGCTGATGGTGCTCAGCCTGGCTGAGGAGGGGCATCTGTCGCTCGATGATCCGCTTTCGCGCTATGTCGAAGACACGCCGGAGGCCTGGTCCGCCATCACGATCAATCAGCTCCTGAGCCATATGGCCGGGCTGGCGCATCGATTTGAGGCGCGGCCCGACGGTGAGTTCCAGATCGCCTACAGCACCGAGGACATGCTGGCGTCTGCCAGGTCGACCCCGATGGAATCGGAACCGGGGACCGATTGGGGCTATTCGGATCAGGGCTATTTCCTGCTCGGACTCGTGATCGAAGAGGTGACACGCCAGTCTTTTGAAGCCGCCCTGCGTCAGCGTTTCTGGGCGCCGCTGGGCATGAGCCAGACACGCATGCTCGATCAGTCCGCCATCGTGCCCCATCGCGCGGAAGGCTATGGCGTTTATGAGGGTGAGCTGGCGCGCAATCGCCGGGTCTGGCAGTTCGGCCCGACGTCGCATTTCGGCGTCACCTCCTCGCTTCAGGATCTCATGATCTGGGAGGCGGAGCTGGATGATCCGCAGGTGCTTGATCCTGACGTGATCGTGCAGGCCGCCGAAATCCAGCGCGCCTTTGATGCAGGCGATAGCTGCGAGCGCTGGGGCTATGCCCGCGGCTGGTGGAGCCACGACGTCAACGGCCATCAGATCACCAGCCATGCCGGCTATTCGGGCACGGCCTATGTGCGCGACATGACGTCGGGGCAGTCGGTGATCGTGCTGACCAATCGCGAGGATGGGGAAGGGTTGGTTTCCCCCATGGCCATCGCCTGGGCGGCGGGCCATGCCGCAGGGATGGACGTGCCCGAAGACGGTCTGACCTGCTGGCGCTAGCGCTCTAGCCGCAGCACGTGCCGCTGGACGGCGCGTGCGGGGAGGGGAGCTCGAATGGATTGCCGGTTGTCTTGCAGCAGGCGCTGCTGGCGCCGGCCGGGCTCAGCTCCACCGTGGCGGAGATGAATTTGAGGCCGTCGAGCTTCGCGATCAGCGCCTCATCGGTGATCGCCAGCGGGCGGTGATCGACGAGATCGGGCGCCTCAAAACCGCTCTCCCTGGCGATGGTAAGGAAGTCGGTCCAGGCCAGCGCGCCCGCCAGGCATTCTCCGTACAGGATCGGGTCTGTGCGCAGCTCGGCGGGCACTTCGCGCTCGGCATAGACATCGGCGAAATGCATCACGCCATCGGGCTTCAGCAGATGGCGAACGCCGTTAAACACGGCAGGCTTGTCGGTGGAGAGGTTGATCACGCAATTGGAGATCACGAGATCAAAGCTCGACGGTTCGAGATCGAGCTGATCGAGCTCCTCGATATAGCCCTTGAGGAAGCGGGTATTGGGCTTGGCGTAGCCGAAGCGCTCGGCGTGCCAGGCTTCATGCTCAAGCGCGACCTTGAGCTGATTGTCGGTCATGTCGACGCCGACGACCTCGCCCGTCTCGCCCACGAGCTGCGCTAGCAGGAACACGTCCCGGCCCGTGCCGCAGCCCAGATCGAGAATGCGTTTTCCCGCAAGGCCTTCGGGGGCGATCAGACCGCAGCCATAATACTTGCTGGCGACCTCGGGGTGGATGTGTGTCAGAGCCTCGAGGATATGCGGTTCCGGGGTGGAGATCTCGCAGCAGGCGTCCGATTTCAGATCGCCGCTCGACTGCAGCACATCGCCGTAATAATCCCGAACCTGATCGCGCATGATGACCCTCGATTGTCTGTGTGCGGCCGGACTGTTTCAGATTTCAGGCGGTCGGTCGATACACGGAATGGTGAAACCGAATAGAGGCTGCACGTATGGCTCAGCACACGCTTGAGATCGAGACCCGCGGGCCGGGGCTTTACGAATTCACGCGCGAGGCGCAGCGCTTTGTGGCGGCGTCCGGCGCGGACGAAGCGCTTCTGACCTGTTTCGTGCGCCATACCTCGGCGTCGGTGGTGATCCAGGAGAACGCGGACCCGGATGTACAGCGCGATCTGCAGGCATTCTTCTCGCGTCTGGTTCCGCGGTCTGACGAGCCGTCCATGAGCTGGCTGAGCCACACCACCGAGGGGCCTGACGACATGCCCGCCCATATCAGGTCCGCCCTGACCGCGTCTTCGGTGGGCGTGCCGGTCAGCGGCGGCCGGTTGATGCTCGGAACCTGGCAGGGGCTCTATCTGTTCGAGCATCGCGACCGGCCGCATGTCCGGCAGATGGTGCTGCACCTGTCGGTCTAGCCGGCGGCTTTCTTCCGACGCAGCAGGCGGCGGAAGCCGATGATGACGCCGGAGATCACCGGCACCGCGATCACCAGCCAGGGCAGGGCGCCGGCGAGGAACAGGATCAGGCTGGCCACGGATTCGGCGAAGACATCGCCCATCTCCTTGAACGCGCGACCGATCGGGTTGAAGGTTTCGGGCTCCACCACCTGGCGCTCGGCCTGATAGTTCAGCGTCAGCAGGGAGGTGTCCACGCGCTGGCGCAGGGCGGCGAGCACGCTGGCCTGCGCGTCGAGATCCGCCTGCACATTCGCCAGTTCCCGCTCGACGGCCAAGAGGTCAGACAGATCCCCGTCACGGGTTTCCAGCAGCTGCTGCAGCCGGTCGCGCAGGGTGGTCTGGGCCTGAACGCGGGCGGCGGTGTCGACAATGCGCGTGGTCAGATCCTCGACCGAGGTCTGGTCAGAGAGAACCTGGCCGCCCAGCTCTTCGGCCTCGGTTTCAAGCCCGGCGCGGAATTCGACGATCCAGTCCGGCGCGGCGCGCAATTGCAGATAGGCGCTGGGGCGCGGGCCGTCGGCATTGTTGACCTGGGCGCGGATCACCTGACAGGTGGCGGGCCCGGCGTTCTGGCAGGCCTCCACATGGGCGGCATGGGCGCCGCCTAGAATGTCGGCGGGCAGCTCGAGGCTGGTCTGGTAGGTATAGGCCAGCAGCGGCCCTTGAGCCGCCTCCGTAGCGCCGTCAGGGCGCTGGACCCGGCTGCCCGAGACCGTGATCTCGTCCGCGCTGGCGCGCATCCGGGAGGCGGGGGGCGGCGGCGCCGGTTCGGGGGCGGCCTCCCTGATCGCGTATTCGGTGGAGGCGCCGCCCGAGACGGGCCGGCTCGCATCTTCGCCACAGCCTGTCAGCACAAGGCCTGCGGCCAGTAGTAATCCCGCTTCACGCCACATGGTCATCCCCTCGTATTGGCCCGGTTTCACCCTATCATGCGCAGGGCGAACCTGAACCAGTCTTGAAGCGCGTGAGGCGATTTTGAGGCGCGACCCTGTCCGCCCCGAGGCGAAGGGGCGCAGCTTGCCGCTTCAGTTGGGCGATGCGTCCGCGCCCCAGTTTGCTAGTCTTCGCCAAAGCGCGATCCTCCGATTCGCGCCCCGCCTGCCAAGGAGCTCGCCATGACCACCGCCCCGCTCGGCTCGAAAGCCAATCCCAGCCAGTATGACTGCCTGCCGGATCTTGCCGAGGACGAACCCTATTTCGTCATCCGCGCCCATGACCCGCTGGCCAACGCCCTGGTCGAACTGCACGCCTATATCGGCGCGGGGCAGGCGGGCGCCGCGCACAACAAGCTCGCCGAGATCATGGAATTGACCCGCGAACAGCCGCCGCGCCCCGCCGGCAGCCCGAAATACCGCGAAACCTTCGCCATCTCCCTGTCCATGGAAGCCTGGCGCGGCAAACACCCCAAATAGGCCCGACCGCGCGGACTTATCCCCCGTGCGAGTCGCATCGGGGTGACTCCTCCTACTACGACTACCATTCGGCTCTCATCCGGGCTCTCAGGACTCGCGCGACTCCGATACCGGAGTCGCGCCGCCTCGCCTTTACCTACCAACCCTGAGAAAGAACCGGGCGGAGTCTAGGCGCGGTTGCGGGGGAGGGGGATGAGTTAAAACTTGAGAGCTGAATTCCCGGGCGAGCAAAGCGATGACCCGGGACCTCTCTCCGCGTAAGGCGCTTTATCCTGATGGAGGCCCCGGCTCTGCGCTACGCTTGGCCGGGGTTTCACTCACATATCCATGTCATTCGCCGGTTTATCCGGCGAACCCATGCCGTGACCTTTGATCCAACCGACCGGCATGGATCCCCCGCATTAAGCGGGGGATGACAGTATTGAGCCTTTAGAGATCGTCATCCTGACGAAGGCCGGGGCCCGGAGATCATCCAGGGCCGCGCACCCGGCTCTGGACCCTGGACGGAGTTTACCCTCAACTCGATTGGGGGCCGGGGAAGGGAAGAATACCTCGGTCCTCGGACTTGATCCGGGGACCCATACCTAGCCGAGCCGCCGCATGGGCCTCCGGGTCAAGCCCGAAGGCCGAGAGGCTGGGTGCACTCTTTTCAACAGTCCCAGTCTCACCGCTACAAACCTATCAAGTTATAAAAATCAATGGCTTGATGGGGTGCCCGGCCGCTGTGTGGCACGAGCTTTATAGCGATGACACTCCACTGGTAACTAGACGAGATAAGTTCGCTTTTGGGTGCTCAGGCCTGATCAGATAGACGCTTAGGAGCAGCGTTGAGCTTGATTGGCGGATAGTCGCGCGACCAACAGCGTCATGTCGATAAGCCCAGAATATTACATACGTAGCTCGAACCTGATCTCATTATTTTGAGCTTGAGGTTAGCCTCTCCAAGAGACCGGGAGAGGGAATATATACGTTTTCGCGACCATCTTTTCTCTTTTTAAAATACCCAGCAGAAACAAGCTCTTCTAAATCCTTTCTCGCTGTTAGATAGGCGACATTGTGAGTTTTTTCGTGCTGAGCGATAGTTATGTATCGGATACGGTTTCGAGCAGCCTCGTTAAGGACAAATGATTGCCTATGATTGATGGATTGGTCATTTAATGCATGCGCAAAAGCATCCAGCTTGCTTTTGCGAAGTTTAACGTATTCAAAAAGATCTTTTAGCGCGTCTTCAAGAACGTCAAGTTGGTGCATAATAAAATAAGTTAAGTCTCCATAATCGCTCTCTGTTTGAAGGTACGCTTTACCATATTTGCTTGGCGCCTTCATTATTGTTTTTGAAATGGAGACATACTCAAGAATCCAATACCCATTTTTAACGACATACCAATAAAATAATGCGCGAGCAGTTCTACCATTGCCATCTACGAATGGGTGATCATAGCCGATCATAAAATGAATTATTATTCCACGTATGAGTGGATGGATGAAGTTTTCATCCGAATCGTCTGTGTTCGCGAAGTCACATATTTCTTGGATTCGGTCCGGCAATTGTGATGCATCAGGCGGATAATGTAGTATTTCCCCACTCAATTCATCTTGAACTGTAACTTGGTCTTCATTGCATCGAAAAACCCCACATTTCGCACCATCATCCATCGTTCCATCGCAAACGATACGATGAATATCTAAAATGATTTTGGGTGTGAGTTTTTGATTTACAATGCTTTTTACGTAGCGCATTGCCCGATAGTTATTGAGCACCATACGCTCGTCCTTAGTTCTTGGCAGGCGCTCTGCTTCAATCATCTCCTTTGCAATTTGACGTGTGGTGGCGGCACCTTCGAGCACAGAACTTGAAAAAGGTTCTTCGATTAGCGACCTAGCGAAATAGCGCTCCTGTTCGTTTCTATTGAGTTCGTAGCCATCTGTGGCGATGGAGCCTGCTGCGCGTTTATCTAGCCTTGAGAGGCGCGCTCGAACGCAACTAGGTTCAGTGAACCAAAAGCGGCTCCCATCTTTCTGAAAAAGATCGACGTTACGTCTAGCGCTCTGTCTGGCGTTCTTTACGCCCATCCAGTGCTCCTCCGGTGTTAGACCTTGTGGCGGAGGCATTCGCTTTAGCTTTTCGTAGTGTGGATAAACTCCACCAGGCATGTCTATGCGGATTGAGAACAGCTTCTTAAGCTTCTCGACGGGCATGTCCTTGAGCTTTTCAGCCATCAGTTCATCGACATTCGGAGTTTTCGGCAGTGACTTCATGATTCGATCCGATAAACGTCAAAAATCATATCAGAACAGGTGCTTAGGGTGGGTTGTTCTCGTTCCGATCTGGTTTATTTTTATAGCCTATAAACGTCCTAACGCGAAGGGCGAAAAATATAATAAATTCAGTGCGATGAACTTTATAGAGATGTTGAGCCGCTACAAGTGCCGATGATACAGCATGGTGCTACTAGCCTGAATGTCTCATATACGAACGTTTCAGGGACGCTCATTCAGCAATTCGCCAGAGGCTATCGACCGTATTGATTTCAATCTCGGTATGCGTCCCGAAATGTCCGCCTTCGGGATTGAGCGGTTAGTCCCCCCTACCCCCTTCACCAACGCCCCCTTAATCGCCATATGACAAACTTGTCAGTGCGAAACGGGTGTTTTTTCCGGCGCGATGGAGTATATCGCACTGCAGCACACTCATGTTCATGACGAGGGCGGAATGCAACTCACCATGATGAAGACCAAGCTTCACCGCGCGGCGGTGACGCAGGCGGACCTTCACTATGAAGGCTCCATCTCCATCGACCAGGACCTGCTGGATGCGGCGGGCATTCTGGTCAATGAGCAGGTGGATGTCCTGAACATCAACAATGGCCAGCGCTTCACGACCTACGCCATCTCGGCCCCGCGCGGCTCGAAGATGTTCGGGATCAATGGCGCCGCAGCGCGCCTGGCGCAGCCGGGCGACCGCATCATCGTGGTGGCCTATGCGGGCATGGCGGCGGAAGAAGCGCGCCAGTTCGTCCCCACGGTCGTGCTGCTGGACGAGAACAATGACGTGGTCAGCGTCGAGGAAGGCTCGGGCCGCAAGCTGGATGCAGCTTAGGCGGTTTTTTGCGGGGCGCTTTTTCGAACGGTAAAACCGGTCCCCACTTTTACTGAAAAAGCGCCTGCCTCGTTATATCAAAAGTAAAACGCCCCGCCGGGATCCGGCGGGGCGTTTTGCATGCGCTCAGGGGGAGTGCATGAAGGTCTGTTTCTGGTCGCTTTTCCGAACCACAAAACCGGTTCCCACTTTTGTTGGAAAAGCTCCTAGTCGAACAGGGCGTCGATCGCGTCCTGATCCATCGCCAGCAGGTCGTCCACATTGGTCTGGTCCGTCTCCGGGCCGCCAATGGCGGGACCGTTGAGGTGGAGCTTGGCCTTGCGTTCTTCCTCGGCCTTCTCGTTGGCCGTGGCTTCGGCGTCGTTCACGCCCATGGTCTGAGCGAAGCGGGCCACGCGCTCCTCGATATGCTTGAGCGAGCTGACCACCTTGGACACGCGCTGACCGGTGAGGTCCTGGAAGGAGCACGCCTCGATGATCTTCGTCATCGCGTCGCTGACTTCCATCTTGTAGGCGTCCAGATCGTCGGTCTCGCTGATCATGAGCGCTTCAGCCTCGCTCATGATGGTCTCGGTCGCCCGTTCGGTGTCGGCGATCAGCGCTTCCAGTTCGGCGCCCGCGCCCGGAAGCCGGGATTCGCGGATGTCGTTGGGGCGCAGATGGGCGATTTCATCACGGGTTTTCGCGATGTACTCGGCGATGGAGTTGAATTCGGCGTGGATCGACTTGTCCAGCGACCCGAAAAACATCTGCATGGTGTCGGTGAGCTGCTGCGCCATGCGCAACACCTCGATCAGCTGCACGTTTTCGAGATCGGAAACCTTTACCGACTCCAGAGACTGGCGTACGCGTGCGGCGACTTCTGCGGCAGGCATGTCGGTCTTCCTTTCAATCCAGCCCTTGCGGGAATTACATCGGACCGTCCCTAATGAGCCGTTAGCCATAGGGGCGGCGCGGGCTCTCCCGGCCTAGAACTCGCCGATGACGGCGGTCATCTTGGCTTTCAGCGTGCCGGCGTTGAACGGCTTGACGATGTAATTGTTCACACCCGCCTTTTTCGCCGCGATCACGTTCTCGGTCTTGGATTCCGCCGTGACCATGATGAAGGGGGTCGCCTTGGTCGATTCGTCCGCCCGCACTTTCTGCAGCAGCTCGTAACCGGTCATCGGCTCCATGTTCCAGTCAGAGATGACCAGACCATATTTCTTCTTCTTCATCTTCTCGAACGCTTCGGTCCCGTCCGAAGCCTCGTCCACATTCTCGAACCCGATCTGCTTGAGCAGGTTCTTGATAATGCGAACCATGGTTTTGTAATCGTCCACCACCAGGATCGGCATCGTCATTTCGACCGCCATGACCCTTCCTCCATCCAATTAACGACCATAAGGACCCCTTAAAAGCTCCACTTTAAGGGCTCCGTACGAACGAGACTGTAGACAAGCGCGGTCAAAATTCGGTTAAACACGCGCCGCAACAGGAAAGGCGGTTACACCATGAGTGAATTTGAAGGCTTCGGCATCACCGAACTGGAAGTGGGTCAAACCGCTGAGATCACCCGGCTGGTCGATGAGAACACGGTGCGGCAGTTCGCCGAGGTGTCGGGCGATTTCAACCCGCTGCACATGGACGAGGCCTATGCCGCGCGCTCGCCCTTCCGCGGACGGATCGCCCATGGCGCGCTGGTGGCGAGCTTCATTTCCTGCGTGCTGGGCAATCATCTGCCGGGGCCTGGCGCGGTGTTCGCGGGCATGACCATGCGGTTTGAACGTCCCGTCCGGATCGGCGATACCGTCATTGCGCGCGCCACGGTCACAGACGTTGACGTCAAGGCGCGGCGCGTGAAACTCGCCTGCGTGTGCGAGGTGGAGGGCCAGACCTGCATGGAAGCCGACGCTGAAGTCATCGTTCGCAAGCGCCGCAAGAGCACGGCGTAAGGCGTGGCGGTCTATCACGGCTATTCCGACCTGCCCGACCTGTCGCGCGGCTGTGTGGCGGCGCTGGGCAATTTTGACGGCGTGCATCGCGGCCACAGGGCCGTGATCGAGACCGCCTGCGCCTTCGCAAAAAGCCTCGACGCCCCGTGTGCGGCGGCGGTGTTCGCCCCGCATCCGCGCCAGGTGTTCGCTCCCGACGCGCCGCCCTTCCTGTTGATGAGCGACAGCCAGCGCGTGCGCGCCCTGAAGGCGGCCGGCGCGGAAGCCGTGTTTCACATCCCGTTTTCAAGGGACATGGCGGCGATGACGCCGGAGGTCTTTGTCCGCGACGTGCTGGCGGACGGGCTGGGCCTGAAGGGCGTGGTGACGGGCGCGGATTTCTGTTTCGGCAAGGACCGGGCGGGCGACGCCGAGGCGCTCAAGACGCTGGGCGAACGATATGGCGTGGCGGTGAAGATCGCCGATGCGGTCAATCTTGAGGACGCCTCGGGCAAGATTTCCTCGACCAATGTGCGCAATGCCCTGCGTGAGGGCGATGTGAAGACCGCAGCGGCGCTGCTCGATCGTCCCTTCGCCATCGAAGGCGAAGTGTCCCAGGGCGATCAGCGCGGGCGCCTCCTGGGCTTTCCGACAGCGAATATTGCGCTGGGGGAGTATCTGCGGCCGAAATTCGGCGTCTATGCCGTGCGCGCGCATCTGCCGTCAGGGCGGACTGTCCCCGGCGTCGCCAATCTGGGCTCCCGCCCGACCGTGAACGGGACCGAGGCGCGGCTGGAAGCGCACCTGTTTGACTTCTCGGGTGATCTTTACGGGCAGGTGCTGGAGGTCGAGCTGATCGACTTCATCCGCCCTGAGCAGAAGTTTGACGGGCTGGATGCGTTGAAGGCGCAGATCGCGGCGGACAGCGCCACGGCGCGGGAGATTCTGGGGGTTTAATTCCTTAGAGCTGACTATGATCTTGTTATGCAGCTCACTTGAGCTCTGAAAGACTGGTTAGGTATCTAAAGTGAGGTTTTTATGAATAACGAATTTCAAAGTTGTCGAATTTCAGAGATTCATGAAAATGTAAAACTAATTTCTCGAAATCTAGATCAAGAAGAAGGTTTGTATTGCGATTTAAGTCTAGAAGGTAATGAGGTTGTACTTTCCGGGAATCGTGCCGCATTGCTTAGTCTGGCATGGAGAGTGTTGGAGCTGGCGGATGTGCAGGTTCCGGGTAAGCATTTCACGATTGATATTGCGGACATCGCGCCGGATGCCAATTGCTCACTCACAATTGCGTTTCGGCCTGATCCGCCCCGAATTGAAGTTTGATGGGCTGGACGCGCTGACAGCGTGACCGCGCGGGAGAGGCTGGGGGTTTAGGCTTTCCAGCGCTGAAACCCCGGCCAAGCGCAGCGCAGAGCCGGGGTCTCCATCAGGATAGGGCGCTTTAGGCGGAGGGAGGTCCCGGGTCTTCGCTGCGCTCGCCTGGGAATTCAGGATGGGATCCGCCTGAAGAACCGCACCACCGTGTCGCCCGCTTCCAGCGTGTCCAGAAGCTCCCAGCCCTTGGCGGTGACCTCGACGCCCTTGCGCTCTTCCAGCACGGCGATGGCGTCGTCCTTCACCCACGCGCCCTCCACCAGGCGGGCGAGGGCGGTGTCGCCCAGCCCTTGCGCGTAGGGCGGATCGAGGAACACGAGATCAAAGGGCGTGCCCATATTGGCGGGCTTTGGGCCGAGATCGGTCGCGCTGCGCCGGTGCAGCTTGGTGCAGCCAAACAGCTGCAACGCGTCCACATTGGTGCGGATGGCGCCGCGGGCGGCGGGATCGGTCTCCACAAACAGGGCAAAGCTCGCGCCGCGGCTGATCGCTTCCAGGCCCAGAGCGCCCGAACCGGCGAACAGATCCATCACGCGCAAGCCCTCAAGCTCCACGCCCCATTGGGCGTGGGTGAGCTTGTTGAAGACGCTTTCGCGCACGCGGTCGGTGGTGGGCCGGGTCTTGTCGCCCTTGGGGGCGGTGATGGCGCGGCCCTTATGAGCGCCGGCGACGATCCGCATCTTTTCTGCCTTCAGCCTTCTTGCCGCCTGAGCCCTTGGGGTCAGAGCGTTTGGAGGATTTGGGTTTCTCGTTGGCCTTGGGTTTGGCTTTCGCCCAGCCCTTGGCGGTTTTGGACTTGCCGCCCGCGGGCATGATGGAATCCGCGTCGAGACCCGCCCTGGGCTTGCCGCCGGATTTCTGATGCGGACGGTTCGCCTTGGGCTTGGCTTTCGCCGTGCCGGTGCGGGTGTCGGGCTTGGCGGTCTCGCCGGGCTTGAGCGGCAGGCCGTCCGTGTCGAGCGGGTAGAGCTTGCCCAGCTGGTCGCGCAGGACGCTGAGCTTGCTTTCAGAGATTTCCCCGCGCTTGAGCGAGCCGAGCTGGAAGGGGCCATAGGCGACCCGCATCAGCCGGTTCACGGTCAGACCGACGCTTTGCAGCACCTTCCTGACCTCGCGGTTCTTGCCTTCCTTGATGCCCACGGTCAGCCAGACATTCGCGCCGGTGCGGCGATCGACGGTGACTTCGACGGGGCCATAGACCACGCCGTCCACCACCGTGCCGTTTTCCAGCTCGGCCAGCGCCTTGTCGGACGCATTGCCATAGGCGCGCACGCGATAGCGGCGCGTCCAGCCGGTGGAGGGCAGTTCGAGCACCCTTGCCAGCTCGCCGTCATTGGTGAGCAGCAAGAGGCCCTCGGAATTGAGGTCGAGCCGCCCGACCGAGATCACCCGGCCCATATCCTGGGGCAGGGTCTGGAACACCGTGTCGCGGCCCTGAGGATCGCTGTGCGTGGTCAGAAGGCCCACTGGCTTGTGATAGCGCCAGACACGCGTCGGCGGGCGCTGACCGATGCTCTCGCCGTCCACGCGCACATCATCGCCCGCCATGACCTTGAAGGCGGGGGTGCGCAGGATCTCGCCATTGACGCTGACCCGGCCCTTCTCGATCAGCCGTTCGGCCTCGCGCCGCGACGCAATCCCGGCATGAGCCAGAACCTTGGCGATGCGTTCTCCGCCCTCTTCTTCAGGCGTGTCGGGGGTAGACGGGGTGTCGGTCAAAACTTGCCAGCGCTCCAGGCCAGAGGTAAGGCCCGCTCATGACGACGATGAAACCGACGCCCGAGCAGGATCGTGAAACCGGCTTTATGCGGCGAGCACTGGGTCTTGCGCAAGCCGCCGCTGCCGCGGGCGAGACGCCCGTGGGCGCTTTGATCGTTGATCCCGAGACGGATGAAGTGATCGCCGAGGCGGGCAACGCCCCGATTTCAGACTGCGATCCCACCGGCCATGCCGAGATCCGCGCCCTGCGCCTCGCCGCGCAAAAGCTGGGCAATTACCGCCTCACCGGGCTGGAACTCTATGTCACGCTCGAGCCCTGCGCCATGTGCGCGGGCGCGATCAGCCATGCCCGCATCGGCAAGGTGATCTATGGGGCGTCCGACCCCAAGGGCGGGGCGGTCGATCATGGTCCGCAATTCTTTGCACAGCCCACCTGTCATTGGCGGCCCGAGGTTCAGGGCGGCGTGCTGGCCGATGAAGCCAGTGAGATGCTGAAAGCCTTCTTCCGAGCGCGGCGCAAGGCGAAGGGCTAGGCCCAGCCAAACCACATCATGAAGCCGCGCAGGGCGCCCAGCGGGGCGAGCACCAGGTCGAAGATCAGCCACAGCCATTTGACCATCATGGCGTCGCGGACCACGGCGGTGATCCAGCCGGCTAGCGCGACCACGCCCAGACAGCCGCTGCCGAAGCATCCCCCGCGTTCGCGGACCTGAATAATCATCATGATGTCTTGCTCCTGTCCCCCGACCGGCCTTCAGACCATGTCGGGACGGAGGGGGAGCGGGTCAAGGCTTGGACTTGGGCGGCGTGGCCTGACCGGCCGCTTCCTGCTGCATGTCGAAGGCTTCGACCGTGGCGTAGATCTCGTCCATGGCGGTGAAGACATAGGGCTCGCTGTCATCGCATTGATGGCCGGGCGCGAAGGTGTCCGCCAGGATGCGGGCGGCGTTGTTGGCGTCTCTGATGGTGCTGGCGTCCACCACATAGAGCGGGCAGGCGACGGTCTGGTAATCGTCCGGGGTGAGCGCCGTGATCAGCAGAAGGTCCTGGCGCTGCATGGGGGGCTCGCCTGCGGGCTCCTCCGTTTCGTTGGGGTCCGCATCCATGTTCGGCCCCTCGCTGATATAGCGATGGATGGTGGCGTAGACGCCCTCGGCATCCATGCGCCATTCGATCGTATTGTGGAAATTGCCGAACAGAAGCTGGGCCGGCGGACGATAGAAATCGGTGCGCTCGCTGCCGTTGAAGGCGTAGGAAATCCCGCTGCCATGCTCGCTGGCGCGGAAGAACACGCTCCAGTTTTCATAGCCGGGGCAGGCGCTTTCCCAGACCGGCTCGCCTTCGAGCTGATAGCTGGGGCAGGCGTCGATCTGCACGTAGGCGCTGGACGGCTCGCTCTGGGCGAGGGCGGAGGTGGAGTAAGCGCCGAGTGCGGCAAGCGCCAGAGCCGTGCGAAGCATGATGTCGTCCCCTGTAAACTGCCCGCTCATACTCGCCTGTTGGGGCGGAAACTCAAGCGCCTGCGAGCCGCAGGTCGAGCCCGGCCTGAACGCCCGGCCATTCTTCAGGCAGGATGGAGAAGAAGACCGTATCCCGCCGATCCCCGCGCCAGGTGCGGGTATGACTGCGCAGCGCGCCTTCCCGGATCGCGCCCAGCTTGAGCATGGCGGCCTGGCTGCGCTCATTGAGGTGATGGGTCTTGAGCTCCACCCGTTCCGCGCCGCCGGAGAAGGCCTGTTCGAGTAACAGCGCCTTGCAGGCCGGGTTGGTGACCCCGCCACGCCAGGCCGCGCCATACCAGGTCCAGCCGATTTCCACGCGCTGATTGTCGCGGTCTATCTGCAGGAAGGCGGTGTGGCCGGCATAGGAGCCCGTCGCCCTGGACCAGACCGCATGGCTGATCTGGATCCGGCTCTCCTGACCCTTCAGCATCATGTCGAACCAGGGATCAAACCAGACGCCGTCGCCGCGTTTGGTGGTCAGCGCCCAGATCTCTTCATCCTGCGCCAGCGGGCGCAACGCCTCGCGATGGCTTTCCTTGAGCGGTTCAAGGCGCACATGAGCGTTCTCAAGCAGTTCAGGCTCAAGCAGCATTGTCCGCCTCCAGGTCAAGCGTCATGAAGACATTGAAGTCACTCGCCTGATAGCCGCCAAAGGGCGGGCATTCAGAAAAGCCCAGCCGGGCGTAGAGGGCCAGCGCCGCATCGAACCCGGCTGTATTGCCGGTTTCCAGCCAGAGCGAGCGATAGCCGCGGCTGCGCGCTTCATCGATCAGATGCGCCATCAGGGCCCGCCCGGCCCCCTTGCCGCGTGCGGCCTCGGCCACATGCATGGATTTGACCTCGCCAGAGCGGTCATCGAGCGCCTTCAGGGCGACAACGCCCAGCAGGGTCTCGCCGTCACGGGCGCTCCAGAAGGTGATGTCGGGCGTCTTCAGGCCCGCCACGTCGAGAAAGTGACAGGTGTCGGGCGGGGATTCTTCGAGCGCGAAGGCGGCGTGAACTTCAAGAAGCGCGGTTATGTCGGCGCGGGCGGGGTCGTCCGGTGCAATCAGAATGGAGGACATGACGGGGCCTTTCACCCTTGAAATTGCTGCACATGCTAGCACGACACTCCGCAGGCGCCATTGTGACGCAGGGTTTTAAGGCTGGATTTCTGCGCCGACATGTCCATAATTAGATAAGCTCTTAAGAACTGATCGTCGGTCCCGCTCCGGATCGTCGCCAAGGGGAGGCCTGTCGCCATGAATTTTGAATACTCCGACCTGTGCAAAGACTATCTGGCGCGCGTCCGCGCCTTCATGGACGAACACATCTATCCCAACGAGCCGGTGTATGCCGCCCAGATGGCGGCGTTCGGAACCGATCGCTGGCAGGTCCCCGCCATCATCGAGGACTTGAAGGCAAAGGCCAAGAGCGCGGGTCTGTGGAATCTCTTCCTGCCTGACAGTGACGAGGGCGCGGGCCTGTCCAATTCCGATTACGCGCCGCTGGCCGAGGAAATGGGCCGGGTGCCGTGGGCCAGCGAGGTGTTCAACTGCGCCGCGCCGGACACCGGAAACATGGAAGTCTTCGTGCGCTACGGCACTGAAGAGCATAAGCAGAAATGGCTCAAGCCGCTGCTGGCGGGCGACATCCGCTCGGCCTTCCTGATGACTGAACCGGCCGTGGCCAGCGCCGACGCCACCAATATCGAATGCCGGATCGAGCGCGATGGCGACGAATACGTCATCAACGGCCGCAAATGGTGGAGCTCGGGCGCCGGTGATCCGCGCTGCAAGGTCTTCATCGTCATGGGCAAGACCAATCCGGACGCCGATGTGCACTCCCAGCAGTCCATGGTCGTGGTCCCCGCCGACGCCAAGGGCATCACCATCGAGCGCTTCCTGCCGGTTTTCGGCTATGACGACGCGCCGCACGGCCATATGGAGATCAAGCTCGAGAATGTGCGCGTGCCCGCTTCCGCTATCCTTCTGGGCGAGGGCCGGGGCTTCGAGATCGCTCAGGGCCGGCTTGGCCCGGGCCGCATCCACCACTGCATGCGCACGATTGGCGCCGCCGAGCGGGCGCTGGAGCTGATGGTCAAGCGCCTGATGAGCCGGGAGGCCTTCGGCAAGCCGATCATCAAGCATTCGGTCTGGGAAGGCCGCATCGCCACCGCCCGCATCGAGATCGAGCAATGTCGTCTTCTGACGCTGAAGGCGGCGTGGATGATGGACACGGTGGGCAACAAGGTCGCCCGCGGCGAGATCGCCATGATCAAGGTGGCTGCGCCGCGCATGGCGTTGAAAGTGATTGACGACGCCATTCAGGCCCATGGCGGCTGCGGCGTCAGCAATGACACCCCGCTGGCCTATTCCTATGCCGGCATCCGCACCCTGCGCATGGCGGACGGCCCGGACGAGGTGCACGAACGCACGATCTCCCGGCTCGAAGCCAAGAAATGGCTCAACGGCTGAGCCCCCTCTGAGACGCCTGAAGCCCCGGTCCTCGACCGGGGCTTCCTGTTTCTGACGATATGACTGCACATAAAGTGATCTGGATTGCGCATGCTCGCGTAAAGGCGATCAAGCAATCCGTGAGATGACAATGTTCGAGTATCCTGCGCCCTGGATCATCGCCGGCCTGGCCGCCCTTTTGGGCTTCGGCATGGGCTTCGCCGCCCTGGTGACGCCGCGCTGGGCGCAAAGCGTTGTGCGTCTGGCGCCCGACCCCCGCTGGAAGGGCGGCTGGGCGGAGTTCCGCGCCAGCTTTGGCGGCGCGCTGTGCCTGCTGCATGGCGCGGTGCTGCTGACCCTGGTCATGAGCTTCCAGGCGGGCGCCGGCGCGGTGATGGGATCGAGCTTCGCCGCCAGCCTGTACTGGCTGGGCATGGTGATCGGTCGCGGACTCTCCATGCTGGCGGACGCCGAGCAGGAGACGCGCACGAGCTATAACCTGATGGGTCTGGGCTTCGAGCTGGTCATGGCGGGCGCGCTGGGCGCGCCCTTCCTGAGCCATCTGGGCGGCTAGGCCCCTTCGGCAATGCTCCAGGCGTATTCGGCCATCGGCTTGACCAGAGCGCCCATTTCCTTGGCCTTTTCATTCGACGCATTGCCCTGCAGCGAGCGGGCATAGACGCCCTGAACGATGCTGGTCAGGCGGAAGATGTTGTAGGCGAAGTAGAAATCGAGCTTCGGGATGCCGTCGCGGCCCGTGCGCTCGCAATAGGCCTTCACGTATTCCTCTTCGGTGGGAATGCCCATCGCCTTGAGATCCTGACCGAGGAAACCGTTGCGGATGTCCTTGGGCGTGCGCCATTGCATCAGCTGATAGGTGAAGTCCGCCAGCGGATCGCCCAGCGTGGACAGCTCCCAGTCGAGCACCGCGATGACCCTGGGCTCGGTGGGGTGGAAGATCATGTTGTCGAGGCGATAATCGCCATGCACCACGCTCGTGCGCTCCTGCGCCGGGGCGTGTTCAGGCAGCCATTCGATCAGCTTGTCCATCGCCGCGACCGTCTCGGTTTCCGCCGCCTTGTACTGCTTGGACCAGCGACCGATGGAGCGCTCGAAATAATTGCCCGGCTTGCCGTAATCCCCGAGGCCCGCCGCCTCATGGTCGATGGAGTGCAATTGGGCGAGTGTGGCGTTGGATGCGTCATAGATCGCGCCGCGCTGATCGGGGCTGAGATCGGGCAGATACGGGTCCCAGAAGATCCGGCCTGCAACGAAATCCATGATGTAGAACGCCGTGCCGATGACGCTGTCATCCTCGCACAGGCCAAACATGTGCGGCGCGGGGAAGCCCTGTTCGCCCAGCGCCTTCATCACCCGGTATTCGCGATCCACCGCGTGCGCGGACGGCAGCAGCTTTCCCGGCGGCTTGCGGCGCAGCACGTATTGCGCCCCCGGGGTGGAGAGCTTGTAGGTGGGGTTCGATTGCCCGCCCTTGAACTGCTCGACCGTCAGCGGTCCCTTGAAGCCTTCCACATGCTCGGCCATCCAGCGCTCGAGCGCAGACTGGTCAAACTTCAGCGCGTCAGCGACCGGCTTGGTGCCGGAGAAGGTCTCGTCAAGTTGGGACATGGGTCGGGGTCACTCTTGCTTGTCTAAGTGGAAATCCCGGACGGTCCTCTAGACCGGTCCGGGACCTCTATGCCGGTTTTGCACCAAAGCCTTGATAGCCCCGGATCCGCGCCCTGCGCCGTCCGGGGCCAGGCCGTTACTCTTCGTTCTTGTGCACCACGCCGCGGGCCATGACGAAGTCGATGTCCATCAGCTCTTCGATGTTCTCGAGCGGATCGCCATTGGTCGCCACGATGTCGGCGGAGAAACCCGGCGCGATGCGGCCGATCTCGTCCTCCAGCTGCACATGACGCGCCCCCACGGTGGTGGCGGTGGCCAGCGCTTCCATCTCGGTCATGCCCGCCATGGTGTAGAGCAGGAATTCGCGCGCATTGTCGCCATGGGCGGAGACGCCGGAATCGGTGCCGAAGGCGATGGTGACGCCGCCCTCATGGGCGCGGCGAACCATTTCCAGCATCAGCGGGCCGACGACGCGGGCCTTGGCGGCCTGGAAGGGCGTCATCCAGCCGGCATCGGCCTGGTTGGCCACCCATTCGCCGGCCATGACGGTGGGCACGAGGACCGCGTCATTGTCACGGAAAAGACGGATCGATTCGCGATCGAGATAGGTGCCGTGCTCGATGGAATCCCCGCCGGCGCGCAGGAAGGCGTTGATGCCCGTCACGCCATGGGCGTGGGCGGTCACCTTGCGTCCCATCATGTGCGCGGCGCCGACAATGGCGTCCAGCTCTTCCTGGAAGAATTGCTGCTCGACGCCTGCGCCGGTGGAGGACAGCACCCCGCCGGTGGCGGTGATCTTGATGACGTCCGCGCCTTCCTGCACCAGCTGGCGCACGGCGCGGGCGCAATCATCCGCCCCGTTGCACGCATAGGGGCTGCCATTGGCGCGCATCACCTCGACGCTCCAGCCATTGATGTCGGCATGGCCGCCCGTGGGGGTCACGGCGCCGCCGGCGATGCGCATGCGCGGACCGGGGAATTCGCCCGCCTCCACGCCGGCGCGCAGGGCGCGCACGGCTTCCATATTGCCGCCCACATCCTGCACGGTGGTGAAGCCCGCCATCAGCGTCCGGCGGCTGTAGAGAACGCCGTGAATGGCGTCGTCCGCGCTGCTGTCGGTAAAGGTCGACAGACGGCTTCCCGCGCCCTGCTGGCTGGTGATGTGCACATGGGCGTCGATGAAGCCCGGCATCACCCAGGCGCCCGTCAGATCGACGATCTCGGCGCCGTCCGGCGTGACATAGCCGTTCTCGATGGCTTCGATCTCGTCGCCCCGGACCAGAATGGACACCTGGTCGCGGACGCGCTCCTCGCCGGGCGCGGCGATCAGATGGCCGGCATGAATGACGGTAAGCGGTTCAGCCTCTTGCGCCAGAGCGGCGGCGGGCCAGACGGCGGCGAGCGCGCCAAGCGCGGCGATAGTGCGGATCATGTCTCTCTCCCCTTTGCTCTTCAGAGCTTAACCGCAAAAGTGTCCGGCTCCGGGGCGAGTGTCAAACCTCAAACAACATCAAATGCGACCGCGACAATGCAAAACGCCCGGCGCGAGGGCCGGGCGTTTCGTTAAAAACAGTCCTGTCGGCTTAAAGGCCGGGCAGTTTGCGACGCACGGTGCGCCGGCGTTCGATCTCCACCTCGCCGCCGCCGGTGACGGTCTCGATCGCGGCGGTTTCCTCGGCCGGGTCGATCGGCTGGCCGCCCTGCTGGATCAGGCGTTCATTGTCGCGCCAGAACAGGATGCGGTTGGCGAAGCTTTCATCCTTGCGCACCAGAGCGGCGGATTCGCCGTCGATGATGGCGCGGACATTCGGATTGGCGTCCGCCGCGCCGGCGCGGGAGGCGAACAGGATCTCCGCATCCGTGGCGTTGGAGGAGGACTGGGCGCCGAACAGGGCGCGGCGCGCCTGCTGGTCCTGGAACATGTCCTCGGCGCGCAATTCACCCGGACGCGGCGGGGTCAGATTGTATTCCGGCGGCACCGAGAGCGGCGCAATCGTGACGACGCGAAACTCGTCCGGCGTGGTCTTGTCCACGCCAAGCGCCTGACGGACGCCGGAATTGCAGCCGGTCAACGCGAACAGGGCGGTGGCGGAAAGGATCAGGGCGGTGCGCATACGCATGGTCGAAAGCTCGCTTTCAGAGGCGGTTCTCACCGCTTGTATCAGACGGACGCACGCTCTGGCCAGAGGCCGGGGCGCCGCGCGAAACCGGTCAGCGGTCCCCGTTCAGGACCAGGTCCAGGACCATGACCGCGACGCCGACGCAAATGCCGGCGTCCGCGACGTTGAAGACATAGGGGAAATAGAGCCCCGAGAAATCGAAAAAGTCGACCACGGCGCCATAGATGAAGCGGTCGATGACATTGCCGATGGCGCCCCCGATGATCAGGCCGAAGGCCAGCGCCTGCAGACGGCGCGTGGTCTGGAACATCCACACCACCAGCATGCCCGCAATGGCGAGCGAGACCCCCGCCAGCAGATAGCGCTGGGCCGGGCTGTCGGCCTGGAACATGCCGAAGCTGACGCCGTGATTCCACACCATGGTGAGGTTGAACCAGGGGGAGAGGACTTCGACCTGCTGCGGCGTGCGTCCGTCAAGATCAAGCCCGTACAGGATCCAGTATTTGCTGGCCTGGTCAGCGATCAGAACGAGCACCGCGGTGATGAAGCCGAAGATCGTGAACGATCCGGCGGGGCGTTTCCGCGCGAACATTCGCTGCATGATCAAGTCCCTGCATTCCCTGTTTGAATAGGCTTAGCAGGGCCCGCCCCGCCCGGTCCAGTGAAAGCGCCGCAATCTGGCTGCGACAGAGTGCGGGGAGGGGCCTTAGCGCGGGTTGTCGAAGCCGAAATCGGTCAGGCCGCCGCTGCGTGTCACCGCGAAGCGACGCATTCGCACGTCGTCGGCAAACTGGTCCGCCTGCGCGCGCACGCGGAAGCGCAGGTCGGCCCGAAGAAAGCCGCCGCAATCCACCAGGTCGTTGGAGACGATCACGAATTCATTCTGTCCGGCCCGATTGGGACGAATTTGCAGCGCACAATCGGTGAAATCTCCCTGATAGCCTTCCACCGTGGCGTTCATAAGGGCGATGTCGATGCTGTCCGGCGGTCCGTCGAGACCGGAAATGCGGAAGACGTTCTGTGTTGAAACGGTGTTGTCCCCCGTCCACTCAAAGGGGCCGAACTCGATTTCAGCGAGACCATCTCCAATGGCTGTCGGGGCCGTCGATGCGGCGGCGTCGAGATCAAAGCCGAAATCGGTCAGATCGCCCTGCGCCCCGATGGCGAGGCGTCGCAGGGTCGGAGGGGCGTCGCCTTGATTGGAGGCCGCGTAGGTGACGCGGAATTGCAGATTGGCGCGCCCGTAGGCGCCGCAGGCTGAGAGATCCTGCGAGGTGAGGACATAGTCGAACGCGCCGGTGCTCGCGAGGGTCACGGGGATGTCGCAATCCGTCCAGTCCTCATCCTGCAGCGCGCGCAGGGTGATCGAGACCGGAGCGCCGTCGGTGAGGCCCGACAGGCGGAACAGGTTCGAGGTGGGGGCGCTGGCGTCCCCGGTCCATTCAAACGCCGGATAGACCGCCAGGATCAGCCCGCCCAGCTGGGAGGTCAGCTCAGGGGTGCGCGACGGGGTGAAGTCGGCGCTGAAGTCGCTGACGGCGTTTTCCGTCGTCGTGATCAGGCGCGCGGCCGACGTGTAGGGCTCTATCCACGGGTCCGGACCGCTGAGCCGCACGGTCAGGTCCGCGCGGCCAAAATCCCCGCACGCCGCCAGCATGGCGGCCGAGAGCAGGAAATGGGTCTCGTCCCGGCTGGCGGAAGGGCGATGGATCGTGCAGTCGGTAAACGCGCCCTCAAATCCGGCGTTGGACGCATTGGCGAAGGCGAGATCGATCTGACTGACGCCGCTGACATTGCTGAACAGGATCTGGTGCTGTCGGCTCTGGCCGGTTTCCACCCAGTCAAACGGGCCGAACTCAAGGCTCAGGGCCTGACGCGCGTCAAACGCAAGCGGGGCGGTGGTGCGGTCAAAGCCCATATCGGTCAGATGACCGTGCGGGCTGACCTTGAAGCGGCTCAGCGTACTGGTCGCCATGTCGTCCGCATGCGCGAAGGTGATCAGCATCTGGGCCTGATGAAGAAAGCCCTGTGCGCATTGCGCCGGAATGTCCTGGGAGAGGATCAGATATTCCGAGCCGTTATACCGCTGGGGCAGCACCTCGACCGCGCAAGCCTCGACCGCGTTCAGCCGATCCTGCGTGCTCTCGTACGTGATGGCGACGGGCGCGCCATGGGACAGGCCGCTCAGCCGGTAGATGTCGCGGAAGGGGTGCTCCGTGGTGCCCGCGCCCGCCCAGTCAAATGGGCCAAAGCGCCGTTGATTGGGGTTCAGGATCTCGATGAATTCCGGCGTTCCGGCTAGCACGTCACGCGTGGTGGCTTCATTGCCTTGCGCGTCCCGCGCCGTGGCGACCAGGCGGTAGCGTCCGGGCTCAAGCGTATTGAGCGCAAAGCCGTAAGCGCCTTGCGCCGTCGCTACGCCGCCCAGGGAGATATTGCCGGACTCCGCATTCGGTAAGGTCTCGCTTTCAAGGCTCAGCCGGACCCAGCCCAAGCCCCGCTCATCCCCGTCCTGCAGGGCATAGGTCACCACCAGCTCGCCAGAGGGATCATTGGTGAAAATCCGGTCCGAGGCTGCGCCAAGCGCGGTGAAGACCGGGCCGACAGTCCCGCCCGTCACGGTCAGGCGTTCGCTAACGGTCCCGGTCGCGAGATTGCCCGCGGCGTCCTTGAGCTCATAACTCAAAAAATACTCGCCCGTCGGCAGGGAGGCGGGCAGGCTGATCTGGGTCTGGCTGTCCAGACGCGATTCACGGGTAAACCGGAGCGGGGTAAGCGCATAGTTCCGGCTTGAATTATTGACGTCGCGAAGGGTGAGACTGAGTTCGCGCAGGCCTGCAGTGCCCGGATCACGCAGCGAATAGCCGAGGGACGCAGGCGTGACAGTGGGGCTGGTCTCGATCTGATTGGGCGTCAGGGTCAGCGAATTGACGTAAGGGTTCTGCGTGTCGTCACTCGTGATCTCAATGCTGTCGAGATTTTCCGCATAGGTCTCATTGCCGGCATCGTCGTATAGCCGGGCGGACAATGTGTAGCGGCCTGCGTTCAGGTCAAATCTGCTCGTGAGGTTATGAGAGCCCGACCCGCTTTGCGTCGGAACGTCAAAGGGAATGATCAGGCTGTGTTGATCAGTTGAGTCTTCTTGATTTGTGAGCGTGTATTCAACTCTTGAGAGTCCGCTTTGCAAATCAGAAAAATTGTAAAGCACCCAGAGTGCAGGCGGGAAATATTTTTCTCCCAGATTTATGGATTCGTCTCTAAAGGTAACGGAGTTTATGACGGGGGGGATGCCTTCATCTCTACGATTTATAATATTTATTGTTCGGTTTGCCGTTGCGGACAGTCCAGAGTTGTCTGTTACCGTGAAGACAAGTTCATGGGCGCCATGCTTTAGAGTTTGAGGCAGATTGATGCCCGTTTGCACATAGCCGCCAGGGGGCGGCCCTGCCGTCGGCGTCATATCATCGGGCAAACCATGGGACACCCGTGAGCCCGTGCTGACCCCATCCTTGAATAACTCAATCGTCAGGGAAGCGAGCCCGGTTCGATTGTAGTCAAACATCTCAACATAATAGCCCATGGACGCATCACCGTCGGTGACATCCGTGCTGCCCATGGTTTCATAGACATTTGAAATTGCCGGCGGCGTGTTCCAGGGGCCATCCTCGCCCCTGTAAAGCGTGACCGTGCCCGGTGTGGCTATGCCGAGTTGTCTATCAATGACCTTTCTTCGATCTGACCGATAAACCGTGATCGCCAGGTCATAGTCGCCAGGCGGCAGAAGCGCGGGGACTTCGAATTCCAGAGTGCCCGTCGCTCGTAGGGGGATGTCCCTGAACCATTGTGTTGCAGACACGACGCTGAAATCGAATTCGACGAGCTGACCCTCATCATCGAAGAGATGAACGAAGAGGTCCTCCAGACCCGGATCATCCTCGGACACATCCTCGATGTCATAATCGATGACGATGGTCGGCGGAGAGTCGCCCAGATCGATGCTGGCGTTCCGGACGTCCATGCGGTGGATGACGAGCGTTTCGGAACCGGAGGCGCCTTGCGCCAGCGCGGGCGTAAATCCAGCGAGCAGCGCGCAAAAAAGCGCCAGAACAAGCATTGTGCGAAAATGATGCACGATTTTCCCCCGTCACGGTCCCTCGCTCTGCTTATGCAAAATGAGGACCCTGCGGGCAAGGTGTGAAACCTTTTGTTAGGAAATAAATTGATGCACGCGTTCAGTGGCTTGCGCGTCTACGGCTCCTAACGCCGACCGAACAGGCGTTCGATGTCCGCCAGTTTCAGCTCCACATAGGTGGGGCGGCCGTGATTGCACTGGCCCGAATGAGGCGTGGCTTCCATCTCGCGCAGAAGGGCGTTCATTTCATCGCCCGTGAGGCGTCGGCCCGAGCGCACCGAACCGTGGCAGGCCATGGTGCCCACCACCTCTTCGAGCTTTTCCTTCAGCGACAGCGCTTCGTCATATTCGGCGATCTCGTCGGCCAGATCCCGGATCAGACCCTGCACGTCGAGGCGCTTGAGAAGGGCGGGGGTTTCGCGCACGGCCAGCGCGCCGGGGCCGAAGGGTTCGATCACAAGACCTAGCTCGGCGAGCTGGTCTGAGCGGTCGAGCACGCGGCGGGCTTCGGCTTCATCGAGCTCGACGATTTCGGGCACGAGCAGCGCCTGGCGCGCCACGCCCGTATCGGCGAGCTGTTTTTTCATCCGCTCATAGACAAGGCGTTCATGGGCGGCGTGCTGGTCCACGATCACCAGTCCATCCTCGGTCTGGGCGATCACATAGGTGGCGTGAACCTGCGCGCGGGCGACGCCCAGCGGGAAGTCCGGCGTGTGCGTTTCGGCCGCGGGCGCGCCGTCCGCCGGTTCGCCGCCGTAAGAGGGTTCGGTGCGGGCGGACATGCCGGGCGCGAGATCGCCGCGCCCATATTGGGACGCTTCAGTCTGGGACTCGCCATAGCCATAGCCCGACGTCTCGTGATGCTCGGAGAGCTGGTTTTCCCAGGCCGGGGAGGGCCGGTTCGCCCAGCCGCTGGAGATCGAGCTGCCGCGTGTGAGGGGCAAAGCATGGGTCGGCGCGCCTTCGGGGCGGGCGCGTCCAAGCGCGTATCCGGCCACAGTCGTGGAGGCGCGATGGCCCGCCCCCGCCAGCGCATGGCGCAGAGCGCCGACGATCAGACCGCGCACCAGCCCTGAATCGCGAAAGCGCACTTCGGCCTTGGCCGGGTGGACGTTCACATCCACATGGCTGGACGGCAGGTCCACATAGAGCGCGACGACCGGATGGCGGTCACGGGCGAGAAAGTCCTGATAGGCGCCGCGCACCGCGCCGACGATCAGCTTGTCCTTCACCGGGCGGCCATTGACGAACAGGAACTGGTGCTGGTTCGAGCCGCGATTGTATGTGGGTAGGCTGGCGAGCCCGGTCAGGTGCACGCCTTCGCGCTCCTGATCGATCACGAGGGCGTTCTCGCCAAAGTCCGCGCCCAGAATGGACGACAGCCGCCCCCGGCGCGCCTCGTCGCGATCCTCTGTGCTCTCGGCCGGGGCGGAGACGCGCGAGCGGCCATCCACGGACAGGAAGAAGCCCACATCGGGCCGCGCCAGCGCCAGCCGCTTGATGACATCGGAGACGGCGGTGCTTTCCGCGCGCTCGGATTTGAGAAATTTCAGGCGCGCGGGCGTGGCGTAGAAGAGGTCGCACACCTCCACCCGCGTGCCGCGGCGGCCAAGCGAGGGGGCGGGGCGAGGGCCGGATTTCGTTCCGCCTTCGACCGAGAGCTCCCAGGCGCCGCCCAGCTCCTCATCCTGGGTGGTGATGTTGAGGCGCGCGACCGAGCCGATGGAGGGCAGGGCCTCGCCGCGAAAGCCCATGGAATGGATGTTCAGAAGATCGTCCTGCCCGTCCTCGCCCACGGGCAATTTGGAGGTGGCGTGCCGCTCGATCGCGGTTTCGAGCCCTTCGGCGTCCATGCCCGAGCCGTCATCCTCGATGACAATGCGGGTCAGCCCGCCGCCCTCGATGCGGATGTCGATGCGTTGCGCGCCCGCATCGAGCGCGTTCTCCACCAGCTCCTTGACGGCGCTGGCGGGGCGCTCGACCACTTCGCCGGCGGCGATGCGGTTGACGGTTTCAGGCGACAGGCGGCGAATGAGGGTCATGGCTTCAAAGTCGCGAGCGGGTGTGAGTCGGTCAAGGCGCAGCGCTGTTTGCCGTCTTCCGCTCGCCAAGGCTCTCGTGATAGGAAAGCGACATGACCGATACTGATCTGCCCTCCTTTGATCGTGATTTCGCGGGTGAAGCCACGCTGGAATTCGGCGACGCCGACTTCATGATCCTCAAGCCCGGCGCGTATGTGAAATGCGCGGTGACGGGCGAGAAAATCACGCTCAACAATCTGCGTTACTGGTCCGCCGAGCTTCAGGAAGCGTATCTGGACGCCAACGCGGCCACCCAACGCTGGCGCGAGGTCTATCAGGGCCCCGGCGCCGCCAAGCAGCAAAAACCCGGATAGGGACAGGATAGCTCTCATGGTTCTGATCGCCGCGCTCGCCCTTGTTCAAGCCGTCGCCCCCGCGCCGGAGGGCGCGGCTGATCCCATGGCGGCGCTGATCGCCGAGACGGCGCCCGCCGCCGCCCCGATCAACTGCGCCGGAACCCATCGCCAGGGCGCGATGATCGTTTGCCGCACACGCCCCGGCGCCGAGGTGACGCTGGGTGACATCACCGTCGAGGCCGATGATGCGGGCTGGGTCGTGCTGGGCCATGACCGGGATGCGGAGGCGCAGACCACGCTCAGCGTCGCTCTGCCCGATGGCCGCTATGAAGAGACGCTCAGCGTCCAGCAGCGCGAATACGACATCCAGCGCATCGAGGGGGTGCCGCAGGAATACGTCACCCCGCCTGAAGAGGTGCTCGAACGCATCCGCGCCGAAGGCCGGGTCAAGCGCAACGCCTATACCTCCCGCTGGACGGGCGAGGGCTTCGCCAGCGCCTTCATCATGCCGGTCGAGGGGCGCCTGACCGGCGTTTATGGCAGCCAGCGCTATTACAATGGCGAACCGCGTCGGCCTCACTATGGCATCGATATCGCAGCGCCCGGCGGCACGCCGGTGATCGCGCCCGCCGCGGGCGTGGTCACGCTGGCCGATCCCGACATGTATTATGAAGGCGGTCTGATCTTCATCGATCACGGCCAGGGCCTGACCAGCGCCTTCCTGCATCTGGGCGCTGTGAACGTGGACGTCGGTCAGGAAGTCGCGCAGGGCGAGGTGATCGGCGAAGTCGGGTCCGGCGGTCGCTCGACGGGCGCGCATCTCGACTGGCGCATCAAATGGCACAATCGCTATATCGACCCCGCCGAAGCGCTCGCGGTTGATCCCAGCGGCTTGCGGTAAATCGCTGAAACCCCGGCCAAGCGCAGCGCCGAGCCGGGGCCTCTTTCAGGATAGGGCGCTATTTGCGGAGACAGGTTCTGGGTCTTCGCCTTGCTCGCCCGGGAATTCAGCCTCTTGAGGCTTGCGCCTCCGCCTTCGCCTGCTTGTAGAGCGGTTTTTCGAACCGGCGGTGCACCCAGAACCATTGGCTGGGGGCTTCCTTGATGCGCTCTTCCATGAAGCGGTTGATGGTTGTGACCACCTCAAGAATGGCGTCCGCATCCTTGCCTTCGGGACGCGCCAGCGGTTCGTGGATCGTCACCTTGAAGCGGGTGCGGTCCTTGCGCCGGATCGACATGGGCACGAGCGGGCAGTCATAGCGCAGCGCCATCCGCGCCGGGCCGGGCGCGGTCATCGCCATGCGGCCGAAGAAGGGCGCGGCGATGCCGTCATTCATCTTCTGATCGTTCATCAGCGCCACGGACGCGCCCGATTTGAGCGCCTGCATCAATTCCTTGGCGCCATGCCCGCCCTTGGGGGCGAGGATGTTGATGCCATAGGCCTTGCGCTGATCAATGATGCGCTGGTCGATCAGCGGGTTGTTGGCGTGGCGATAGGTGATCCGGCAATCCTTGAGGTGACGCATGATCACCGCCGCCATCAATTCCCAATTGGCGAAATGCCCGCCGATCAGCACGGCCGGCTGCCCCTGACGGTCAAGCTCGGCCAGGATCTCCTCGCCCTCGACCTCGATCTGGTCGCTGTTGGGGCTGAAATCAAAGCGGTGGGTGTTGGGAAACTCGCCGACGAGCCTCCCGAAATTGTCCCACATGGCGTCGAGCAGGCCATCCAGCTCGCGGTCTGACGCTTCGGGGAAGGCGACCTGCATGTTCACGCGCGCCACATGATGCACCGAGACTTTCGGGCCCAACGTGCGCAGGAGCTTGGCGCCGTAATCGGAGGCGCGCTCCAGCCCCATGGACCGGAACAGGCCCTGATAGGCGTCCCAGCCCAGCGCTTCGGCGCGAAAACCGATGGATTTCATGAGATCAGACATGGTTCTTGCTTAACGGCTGGCGGCGAAGGAATCCATCGCTTGATCCAGAAGCGCGTCGAGCCGGGCTTCCTCGCGGAAGACCGCGCGCACGGGCCAGGCGGTGACCGAGCCCTTTACCCCGCCGGGCAGGCGCACATGGTCCTTCTCGGTGGTGATCAGGGTGGCGTCATGGCTTTCGGCAAGATCGGCCAGCGTCTCGATTTCTCCGCGAGTGAAGGCGTGATGGTCGGGAAAGCTCGCCGTATCCGCCAAACTTCCGCCCGCCGCTACCAGCGCGTCATAGAATTTCTGTGGCCGGCCAATGCCCGCAAAGGCCAGCAGCGGTCCTGACGGCGGGGCGGCTTCGGGCGCGAGCCAGGCGGTCAGCACCGGAATCTCAAGATCTGCGAGCTGGAGCTTTTCAAGGTCCGGCGCGAACTCCGCGCTGGGGCACATCACGATCACGGCGTCGGCGCGCGCAAGCCCGTCCTTCACCGGTTCGCGCAAGGGCCCCGCCGGGAAGACCGTGCCCGGCCCCCAGCCGGTCACGCCGTCCACCACGACGATGGAGAGGGTCTTTTCAAGGCTGGGGTTCTGGTGCCCGTCATCCATGATGATGACGTCCGCGCCCTCCTCGGCGGCCATGCGCGCGCCGTCGGGGCGATGGCGGGCGACATAGACCGGCGCGAGGCGCGACAGCAGCAAGGGTTCATCGCCCACATCGGCCACGGAATGAAGCTTGGGATCGACCTTCACGGGCCCCGCCAACTTGCCGCCCCAGCCCCGGCTGAGGCCCGCAGCCTTGAGCCCCTTCTGGTGCGCGGCGCGCATGAGGGCCGCGGTGATGGGCGTCTTGCCCACCCCGCCCACGGTGAGATTGCCGACGCAGATCACGGGCGCGGGCGCGGGGGCGGGCGTTGTCGTCCGGATGCGGCGCGCCCCGGCCCAGGCGTAAAGCGCGCCCAGCGGCGACAGGAGGGCGCGCGTCAAAGCCGCAGAGCTGCGCGGCGCTGTGTCATCCCAGAAAGGCGGGGCTCGCATCAGGGGCGTCCTTGGTCGAGAAGCCGGTTCAGATGGGACAGGGTGAGGGGCAGGGCCCCGTTCGGCAAGGCGTCTAGCGCGGCAAGGGCCTTGTCCGAGGTCAGTCGGTCGCCCTGCCAGCAGTCCAGCACATCGCGCGCAATGTCGGCGGCGGTTTCGGCGACCAGGCGCGCCTCATGCGCATCATAGACGCCATAGACATCGCTAAAGCTGTCCACATGGGGGCCGGTGATGACCAGAGCGCCTGCGCGGCTCGCCTCGATCGGGTTGTGACCGCCAATGCCGGGCTTGAAGCTGCCGGCGATCACCGCGACCGGGCACACCCCATACCACAGCGCCATCTCGCCCAGCGTATCGGCCAGCCAGACCGGCCTGCCGTCCGGCGTTTCGCCCTGAGAGCGGCGGGCCTGGGGCAAGCCGTGTTCGTTCAGAACCGCCGCCACGTCATCCGCGCGCTCGGGATGGCGCGGCGCGAGGATCATCAGGGCGTCAGGCCGGACTTTGAGAATTTCGGCATGGGCTTGGGCGATCAGCGCCTCTTCGCCGTCATGGGTGCTGGCCGCGACAAAGACCGGGCGCTCGCCAATGGCGTCCTGCGCCGCTTTCAGGGCGTCCGGATCGGGGGCGGGCAGGCCGCATTCAAGCTTGAGATTGCCAGCCAGTTCCACCGGGCGACCGATCAGGCCCGACAGACCCTCGGCGGTGCGTTGGTCCGCGGCGCCAATCCAGTCAAACGCGCCCAGAAGCGCTTTGGCGCTTGAAGGCCAGCGCGCCCACCCCTCCAACGATTTGCGGTTCATCCGCGCATTCATCAGCGCCAGCGGCACGCCGCGTGCGCTGGCCGCGAGGATCAGGTTGGGCCACAGCTCGCTTTCGGTGAACACCGCCAGATCGGGTGTCCAGTGATCGAGAAAGGCGTTCACCCAGTCCGGCGCATCCACAGGCGGGAATTGATGGATCAGGCGGTCCAGTCCGCGTCGCGCAATCAGGTTGGCCGAGGTGAGGGTGCCCGAGGTGATGAGCACATGGGCGTCGTCATGCTGGCTGAGAAGCGCCTCGGCGACCGTGAGCGCCATCTGGCTCTCCCCGACGCTGGCGGCATGGATCCAGGTCAGACGGCCTGCGGGGCGGGCGATCTGCGCCTGACCCATGCGCTCGTGCAGGCGGGCCGGATCTTCCTTGCCTTCCCGCGCGCGCCTGTCGAGGAGCCAGCGCGCCGCCGGTTTCAGCGCCTGGCTGGCGAAACGATACAGCGACAGGCCCGGCGCGCTCATGCTGCGTCCTGACCGGGGTCTTCAGATTGCGGTTTCGGGGCGGCGGTGATCGCTTCGCCGCGGCAGGCGAGGTCGGCTTCCATGGTTGCAGCGATCAGGCGCGCTTCCAGCGTGGCGCGGGCGGTCTCCAGCGCCGCCTTGTCGGCGTCGGCGTCGATCCGGACCGGCTCGGCCCAGACGATCACGCCTTTACCAAAGGGCAGCGGCAGCACGAAGCGGTCCCAGCTCTTGAAGATGAGGGCGTTCGAGGTGGACCAGCCCAGCCCCAGCAGCGGCGCGCCCGTGGCGCGCGCCAGCTTGACCGCGCCCAGACCTGCGCGCATGCGCGGTCCACGCGGTCCGTCCGGGGTCAGCGCCATGCAGCCGCCGCCCTCGACCCAGCGGACCATTTCGCGAAAGGCGCTCAGCCCGCCCTTTTGCTTGGTCTTCTTCTTGTTGCGCGAGGAGCCGCGGATGACTTCCACCTTGTGATGGGCGGCGACCTTGGTGACCACATCGCCTTCGCGCGAGCGCGAGATCAGGATGGCGGGCGGCTGGACGTTTTTCGGCCAGGCCGCAATCGTCATCAGGATGCGGCCATGCCAGACGCCGCAGATCACGCCGTCCCCGGAGGACCAGAGCGATTGCGCATGCTCCAGCCCGCGCACCTCCCAGCGGGTGGTGGCTTTGACAAGGCTCATATAGCCCGCCAGCAGCGCGGCGATCAGCGCCTGGACCGGAGGCGAGGAGACGATGGACTTCAACATGGTATGCGCTGGATCGCCGCCCCGGGGCGATCCGTCAAGCATTCCGTGCGCGTCAATCGCACGCGCTGGGTTGTTGCAAGCCGCGTTCAAGCGCCTTACTTCAGCGCGCCATGAGTTATGATCTGAACGACCCGGTCGATTACAAGCGCGCGATGAAGGGCCTCATGTGGGGCGATCATGGCGTGCTGCGCCAGCGCTTCCACAACATGCACCGCGTGGGCGGCGAGATGTGGCGGGGCAATCAGCCCAGCCCCAAGCGCCTGCGCGAACTCAAGGATATGGGGTTCAAGACGATCCTCAATCTGCGCGGCACGCAGCCGGGCCGTCATTACTATGATCTCGAGCACTTCACCTGCGATGAGATCGGTCTCGACATCGTCGACCTGCCCTGGGGCTCGCGCGAGGCGCCCTATGTGGAGCGCATCGAGCATCTGATCACAGTCTTCGACGAGATCGCCTATCCCGCCTTCATGCACTGCAAGTCCGGCGCGGACCGGGCGGGCATTGTGGCGGTGATGTACAAGCTGCTGCACGAAAAGGCCCCGTTCGAGAAGGCGGTCCAGCAACTCTCGTTCAAATACGGCCATATCAAGCAGGGCAAGACCGGCATGCTCGATCATTTCTTTGACCTTTATCGTCAGAGAAATGCGCAATCGTCGATCGATTTCCTTGAGTGGGTGCGTACCGAATATGACCGCCAGGCGTGCCATGACGGCTTCATGGCCAGCTGGTGGGGGTCGGCCCTGACCGAGAAAATCCTGCGCCGCGAATAGCTTGGGGTTGATGGCTCGCCGTTTGCATCCTGAAGGTGCAGGAGGCGAGCATGTCGATCGAACCCCAAATCCGCGCCTGGCAGAGCCGGTTCCCGGCGCTGGTGGACGCCAAGGCCAGCGTACAGCGCTTTGTGCGTCGGACCTTGCGGCTGCCGTTTGAAGCCGAGTTCTCCCTGCTCTCGCGCTGGCGGCCCGATCCGGGCGAGGTCTTCATCGATGTGGGCGCCCATCGCGGGCAGAGCGTGGACGCCATCCGGCTCTACCAGCCCGATGCGCCGATTTACGCCTTTGAACCCAATGTGCATCTGGCGACGGGGCTCGCGACCCTGTTTGACGATGATCCGGCGCTCGCGGTCTATGCCTGCGGTTTGAGCGACAAGGATGAGGCGCGGCGGCTCTATGTGCCGGTCTATCGTGGTTTTGTGTATGACGGGCTCGCCTCGTTTGACCCGGACCAGTCACGCACCTGGCTCAGTGATGAGACCGTGGCCGGGTTTGATCCCGACCGCTTCGAGATGATGGCGGGCGAGGCGCGCACCTTCACGCTCGACATGCTCGATCTCGATCCTGGTTTCATCAAGATCGACGCGCCGGGTTGGTTCGAGGCGGTTCTGCGCGGGGCGAGAGAGACGCTCGAACGCTGCCGCCCGCTGATCCTGATGCAATCGAACGCCGACGCCGATCGGGTTCTTACCTCGGAGCTTGGCTATACCCGCGCCGCCTTTGACGGCGACCGCCTCCGCCCGGGGCGACAGGGTCGCGAGAACACCGTCTACGCGCCGGACGAGCGGATGGGGGATTTGCGTCGCTGCGGCTTGTGGGCGGGTTAGAGGTTCTTCCGCTCTTGGCCGGAGGACGGGGAGAGGAACGCACACCACCGATGCCGTCTCTCTCAGCGTCATCCCGGCCTTGAGCCGGGATCTACCCGTTTCGTTTCTGTAATCAGAACAAAGCGGTTCCGGTCGATCCCGGATCGCTCCGCGTCCGGGATGACAGCCATGCAAGTTGAAACCCCGGCCAAGCGCAGCGCAGAGCCGGGGCCTCCCTCAGGATAGGCCGCTTAACGTGGATGGAGGTCCCGGGTCATCGCTTCGCTCGCCCGGGAAATCACCACATTATCCATCCGCGAACTGCAGCGCGCTCAGCTGGGCATAGAGGCCGTTTTCCTGGATCAGGCTGTCATGGTCGCCGCTTTCCACGATCTCGCCCGCCTTCATGACATAGATGCGGTCGGCCTTGCGCACCGTGGCGAGGCGGTGGGCGATGACGATGGTGGTGCGGCCCTGGCTGAGCTTGTCGAGCGCCTCCTGCACCCGCGCCTCTGAATTGGCGTCGAGGGCGCTCGTGGCTTCATCAAGCAGCAGGACCGGCGCGTCCTTGAGGATGGCGCGGGCGATGGCGACGCGCTGGCGCTGGCCGCCCGAAAGGTTCGAGCCTTTCGGCCCGGCTTGCGTGTCATAGCTGGCTGAGAGGCCCAGAATGAAGTCATGGGCGTCGGCGGCTCTGGCGGCCGCGATGATCTCGTCTTCGGAGGCGCCGAGTTTTCCCAGCGCGATATTGTTGCGGATCGTGTCGTCAAAGAGGGTCACCTCCTGACTGACGAGGGCGAGCCTGGTCCGCAGCGAGGCGAGGGTGACCGATCTGATGTCCTGACCGTCGATCAGGACCTCGCCTTCGACCGGATCATAAAGCCGGGCGATGAGGTTCAGGAGCGTCGTCTTGCCCGACCCCGACGGGCCGACAAGGGCGATGGTCTCGCCGGGTTTCGCCTCCAGCGTGATCTGATGGAGCGCATCCACGCCCGCTTCATACTGGAAGCGGACATCGCGCACCTCCACATGGCCCTTTTCAAAGGCGAGCGGTTTGGCGTCCGGCGCTTCGGTGAGGTTGGGTTCTTCGTCCAGAAGGGCGAAGACCCGGTCGAGCACCGCGAAGCCTTCCTGCAGCACGCCCGAGAGCGAGGCGAGGGCGCGGATGGGCGAGCTCATGACGCCGAAGGCGACGATGAAGCCCAGAAGGTCCGACAGTTCGGTGGCGCCATTGAGAGCCCGCCAGCCGGCAAAGCCGAAGATGACGGCCAAGGCGACGCCGGCGGCGACCTCCATGATCGGTTCGATGCGCGCGCGCTGGGCGACCATGGCGAGCAGCAGCTCGAACCGGCTCTGGAAACGGCCTCTGGCGCGCTCTTGCGACCAGTCTTCCAGCGAGAAGGTCTTGATCATCCGCGCGCCGGAAAAGCCTTCCTCGAGAAAGCTCGACACATCGCCCATCTGGTCCTGGATATCGCCCGCGCGTTTTCGAATCGCCTTGCCGATGACGGTGATCGGATGGCCCGCGACCAGCAGGACGGCGAGCACGACGAGCGTCAGCGCCCAGTCGAGCCAGAACAGCACCACAAGGCAGCCCACCACGGTCAGGAAATCGCGGGTGAGATTGTTCGCCGCGCGGATCAGGCCCTCGCGCAGCATGGTGATGTCATTGGTGAAGCGCGAGATGATCGCGCCGACGGGTTCGCGCTCGAGGCGCTGGAAGTCCGCCGTGATCAGTCGATCGAACATGGCGACCTGCAGATCGCGCATGATTGCGAGCGCCAGACGGTTTGTGGCGAGGTTCTGCGCGAACAGGCTGACCGAGCGGACGATGACCGCGCCCAGAATGAGCACGGGCGCCAGCCAGAGCACGCTGGGCTCGCGGTTTTCCAGAAGTCCGGAGGCCTGCTGAACCACGACGCCATAACCCGAGGCCGCGCCCGCCGTGATGGCGGCGAGCAGGGTCGCCCAGGCCAGAAGACCCTTGTGTTTTGTGATCTGCTCGCGCCACAAACGCTTCGCCAGCGCAAACGAGCGCGCGCTCTGGGGCTTGGGCGCGCCGGGCAGGGCGCCGTTCGGGGCAGGCGTCTCAGACAGGGCGCTTAGTCCTTCTTGGACGGATCCAGAAGCTTGTGCGCATGGATCACGAAATAGCGCATATGCGCGTTGTCCACTGTGCGCTGGGCCGCCGATTTCCAGGCGTCGCGGGCTTCTTCATAGCTGGGATAGGCGCCGACGAAATCAACCTGGCTGAGGTCCTTGAACTCGGGCGCGCCCGGGCCGATATCGCTCAGCTCGCCGCCAATCACCAGGTGGAGCAGTTGCGGAGAAGACGTGTTGCTCATGGGGAGTCTCCCTCAAAGGGCGTTATCGGGTCTGTTTAAGGCGGTCTAATAGCAAGGCGTGCAGCACCGGACCAGCCGCCAGCGGCGGGTCCTGAACAGCGCTTGTCCGGTTGTAATACACCGCTTCGCCTTTCGACGAGGTGAAGACCCCGCCCGCCTCTTCCACCAATAGATGACCCGCGGCGAGATCCCAGTCCCACTTAGGTCGAACCGCGACTACCGCATCCGCTTCGCCCGCGGCCAGCAGACACAGGCGCAGGGCGGCGGAGTTGACGGTGTGGGCGTCCGCGCCCAGCGCCCGCAGATCCGACAGCCGACCCGGATCGCCGATGAGGCGGGCGCCGGAAATGCTGTCATGTGTGCTGATCGACAGCGATGCGCCATCCTTGCGCGCGCCCTGCCTGAGCGCGGCGTCATACATCACGTCCGCGCTGGGATCATAGATCGCGGCGGCGACGGGGCGGCCCGCTTCCACCACGGCGCAGGAAATGACGAATTCGGGCTTGTTCTTGAGAAAGGCGCGCGTGCCGTCGATGGGGTCGATGACAAAGCTGCGCCTGCGTTCCAGCCTGGACTGGTCGTCGGCGGTTTCTTCGGACAGCCAGCCATAATCGGGACGCGCGCCCTGCAGCCGTTCCTTCAGGAGCGCGTCTGACGCGAGGTCGGCTTCGCTGACCGGGTCGCCGGGATTCTTCTCCCAGTCGCGCATGCCGCGGGCGCGGAAGGCGAGGACGAGCTTGCCGGCGGCGCGCGCGGCGTCAGCCAAGAGGTCCCGGTCTGCGCGCGCGTCGGTCATCTAGCGACCGCCGATCGACAGATTGTCCACCAGCACGCTGGGCGCGTTGATCGCGCTGTCAAACTCCAGGTCCGAACCCGGCACGAGCCGGGCGAAGATGTCGAGAAGATTGCCCGCCACGGTGATCTCGCTGACCGGGCCGGCGAGCTTGCCGCCCTTGATGGCGTAGCCGGCGACGCCGACCGACCAGTCACCCGTATTGGCGTTCAGCGACGGGCCGAACATCTCGCTGACCAGAACGCCTTCGCCGGCTTCAGCGATCAGGCCGTCGCGATCAAGCTCGCCCGGCGTCAGATGGACATTCGAGGCGCCGACGCCCGGCGCGCCGCCCAGATTGCGCGCCGCGTGGCCGGTCAGCTCAAGGCCGAGCTGGCGGGCGCTGGAGGCGTTGAGCAGCCAGGTGGTCAGCACCCCGTCCTCGATCAGCGCGCGGGGTTTGCAGGCGATGCCTTCCGCGTCCACGGCGCGGGCGCCAAAGCTCCAGTCGCGCAGCGGATCCTCGATGATGTCCACGCCCTCGCTGAACAGGCGCTCGCCCATCTTGTCGCGCAGGAAGGAGGTGCCGCGCGCAATGGCGGGACCGGAGATCGCGCCCAGCAGCGAGGAGATGAAAGTGGTGGAGACGCGTTTATCGAACACGACCGGCATCTTGCCGGTGGCGAGCTTTTCAGCGCCGACACGGCTGACCGCGCGTTCGCCTGCGCTCAGCCCGATTTCCTGCGCTGTTTTCAGATCCGAGCGGCGGCGGGCGGCGTGGCTGTCATAATCGCGCTCCATCGCGCCATTGGCGTCCCTGGCGATGGCGGCGACGCCGAGCCCGCAGCGGGAGCCGAGGCGCGCACGTTCAAACCCGGTGGAGGTGACGAAGGCCGAACCGCCCACGCCCGCGCTGGCCCCGCAGCCGGACGTCATGGCGACGCCTTTGACCGAAAGGGCGGCCGCTTCCATCTCGAGCGCGGCGGCTTCAAGCTGTTCAGGTGTGAAATCAGTGGCTTCGTAAGTGGCGATCTCGGGGATCTTGCGCGCCAACTTGTCGGGCTCCACCAGACCGCAATAGGGGTCTTCCGGGGCGGCCTTGGCCATGGCGACCGCGCGCTCGACGGCAAGGCTCATGCCCGCTTCCGAGAGGTCGGAGAAAGCCACGCCCGCCTGGCGCTTGCCGATCAGGACGCGAAGTCCGGCATCGCGGGTTTCGCTGCGCTCGACGGTTTCCAGCTTGCCTTCGCGGGCGCCGGCTTCGATGGCGCGCGATTCAGACAGGACCGCTTCGGCCTCCTGTGCGCCGGCGCGCTTGGCGCGGTTCACGAGCTCGTGGGCCAGAGCCAGGAGAGATCGGGTGTCGGGTGCGCCCAGGCCGGCGCTGGCGTTCTGATCGGTCATAGCGATCCCATAACGTCAACACGGGTCCAAGCGCAACGCGTCACATCGGTTCAGGGCTCAGCCTGTCACCGCGTGCAGCACAAGCCCGACGCCCAGAACGGCATAGATGACGAGGCTGATGAGCGCGCCCAGGAAGCGGCCGATATTGGGGCCGTCCTTGGTGGCGACGCCCCAGCCATGAATGCCCCGCGCCACGGTCAGGCTGACGCCGATCGCGTGGATCGCCATCACCGGCGCGCCCAGCATGGCCATCAGGACAATTGCGATCAGCGCGCCCGGCGTCCATTCCGCGCCATTGGCGTGGGCGCGACAGGCGCGTTCCAGCGCCGGGTCCGTCCCCATGCCGAGACTGGTCTTGGTGCTGACCCGGTAGCGGATCACATTGCCCCCCAGGATCAACAGGATCACCAGATTGAGGCCCACATAGAGGCTGGCCGCTTCAAGCGCTGTCATGGAACTCCCCCTGTGATGCGCGCCGGTCAGTCAGCGTCGTCATCGGTCTGCGGCAGGCTGGCGGCCTGCCGGATGGCGTCAGCCAGCACCTCGGGCGCTTCCGCGCCCGAGACGGCGAACTGACCATTGAAGATGAAGCATGGCACGCCCTGAACGCCCAGGCGACGGAAGAATTGCTCTTCCTCCAGAACTTCCTTCCGGTCCCGGTCGGAGGCGAGGAGATTTCCGACAATGTCGGTTTCCAGACCGATCTCGCCCGCCAGCCGGGTCAGAACCGCCGCATCGCCAATATCGAGATGCTCCTCAAAGAAGGCCTTGTGCAGGCGCTCGGAGGCCGCTTCGCCCAGATCCTGGCCCTGCGCCCAGCGGATCACCCGGTGGGCGTCCAGCGTGTTGGGCCGCACGGGAATGCCGGAGAAGCGGAATTTGATCCCGGCGGCGGGGCCGGCCTGTTCGAGATGCTCGCGCATCATCTTGAAGCGGTCGTCCGGGCCATCGCCGAACTTCTTCTTCATATAGTCGGAATAGGGCACGCCCTCGCGCGGCACGGCGCCGTCGAGCTGGAAGGGGCGATACACGGTTTCGGTCTGGATCTCGGGAACCAGCGCGCGGGCCTGATCCCAGTAGCGCAGGCCCAGCCAGCACCACGGGCACACAACGTCAGAGACGATATCAACGGAAACTTGGGTCATGGGCGGACCGTAGAGCGATCCCGCCATCGAGAAAAGCTCAGGGCATGCAGACCTGATTGCGCCCGCCTTCCTTGGCCTTGTAGAGCCCGGCGTCCGCCTCGCCGAGCATTTTCTCACCGCTCGATTCAAGATCGCCGGCATGCAGCGTCGCGAGCCCCATGGAGGCGGTCACGGGGATGGGGTGGCCGTCATCATTTTCCACATGCAACGCCTGCAAGGCGAGGCGCAGCGATTCCGCCGTCTGCAGGGCCATGTCCGCGTCCTGGCCAGGCAGGAGGACAGCGAATTCCTCACCGCCCAGTCGGCCCAGCATGGCCGGCGGACGCAACAGCGCCTTGAGGGTTTTCACCGTCTTGATCAGCACCCGGTCGCCGCTGGCATGGCCGTGTGTGTCGTTGATCTTCTTGAAGAAATCGAGGTCGACCATGAGCACGCTGAAGGGCAGGGCCTGATCGAGCGCGCGCTTGTGCTCGCGTTCCAGCGTGCGCATGAACACCCGGCGGTTATAGGCGCCGGTCAGCGCATCGGTTTCCGCTTCCGCTCGCATGCGCTGGGTCAGTCGGACAATGCGCGAGGCGGCGCGCATGCGGGCCTTCAACTCGTTCTTGTCGATGGGTTTGACCAGAAAGTCGTCCGCGCCGGAATCGAGGGATTCCGCGAGCTTGTCCTCCTGACCCGAGGCGGACAGCACCATGGTGTGGATATGCTCGGTCTCGGGATTGGCCTTGACCCGCCAGCACGCCTCAAGCCCTGAAAAGTCCGGAAGTTCGATGGCGGTGAGGAAGATGTCGGGCGGGTCCTGGCGCAGCTGGTCAAGGATCTCCTGGGCATGGCCGGACGCGCTGCAGATAAACCCTGCTTCGGTCAGCATGCGCACCAGGATAGCGCGCTGGACCCGGCTGGTCTCACAGATATGGATGTGCAGACGCTCATCCTCTGCGCGATCTCCGGTGGGAGAGGCGTCGGGCAGGACTTCCGGGAAAGAGGGCGCTTCGGACACAGCCATGTCGCGCACGCTAGGGGAGAAGGCTTAACGCTGTCCTGATGACACGCGTAAAATCGGAAAATCCGATAGGCGCGATCAGGCCTTGGTATCCAACAACTTGCCCAGCATTTCATCGGCGGAGCGGATGATGGAGGTGGCCGCTGACGCCTGATGCTCGGCCTTGATCATGTCGACCATGGCGGTGACGTAGTCATCATCGAAAGAAGAAACGCGCCCGCCGGGACCGGCGGGTGGTGGGGGGGCGTCGGATCGCCCGGCGGACGCGTCAGGAGCTGAAGCGCTTTGGGTAAGCGCGGCAGGGATGGTCGATGGGCGAACGCGGTTGACCATGCCTGCCGCAGCATCCAGCCGCGCTGTGGCGGCTTGGAAGGCTTGTACGCCGGATGAGAAAACCGAGTTCATGACCGTAGCTATGCGCCTAAATGTCGGTCATTGCACGCGGAACCGGTCATGTAAGTTACCGGGGCGTTAAGCGCTTGAGGCGACGATCCCGGCTATCGCGGCGTCACCGATTGCGACAGCGGCTTCAGCGGTTCGAGCGAAAAGATCATTTCAACCGGAACCTCGAACAGCTGGGCGAGCTTCAGGGCAAGCTCCAGAGAGGCGTTGTAGTCGCCGCGTTCCAGATAGCCGATGGTCTGGAAGTTCACACCGACCGCTTCCGCAAGTTCCTTGCGGGACAGACCGCGCTCGGTGCGCAACACGGCCAGGCGGTTGTGGACCTTGCTACCCATCGTGCGTCTCGCTGTCTTCGAGCGGCGGTATGGACCAGGCCATGATCGCAGCGGGCAAGGCCGTGCCAGTCAGTCCGATGAAGGACATGCCGGCCATCATGAAGCGGGCCGTCTTCAACAGGATCTCGGGATCAGCGGACGGCTCATCCATCAGCGTGGGCCACATCGCGCCCATGAGCAGGCCTAGCAGGGCCAGGGTGGTGAATGCGGTCCGGGTCATGGCGATACGTGCTTGTTCGAGCAAGGGATCGTCGGTTGGACGAAGCCAGGGTTTGAGGTTCAGCGCGCGCTGAATGAAGTCGCCCTGGAGCCAGCGGATGACCGAAAATCCGATCAGGACGAGCCAAGCGCAAATCATCAGGAGCACGCCAGCACTGCCCGGCCCGCCTCCGTGAATCAACCATAAAAGGATGCCAAGCGCATGCGCGGACATACAAATCGGAGCTGTCAGGCGAGTCATCCAGAGAGGGATTGCGGGCATGGTCGCGTCCTAAACAATTAGCTTTACCTGTGCGCCAATATGTTATACATGTACAACACACAGTCTGGTTATGCCAACATAGCGTTCTAGGTTTGAAAGGACAATGCGCATGCTCTCTCTTCGTCAAAAGCTCTTCGGAAGCCTGTCGACGCCTGCCCTGCAGGGCGGTCGTGTCGCCCTGCGTGCGATCGCGCTGTCCCTGGCTGTCGGGGGAAGCGCGTGGGCGTCCGATGTGTACGCCGATCCGGTTCCCGGCGACGGTCCGGCTCTGTATGCTGTGCGTGACGCGGACACGACGCTCTATCTCTACGGCACCTTCCATCTTCTGCCTCCCGGAACCCGCTGGGAGACAGAGGCCTTCCATGCGGCTATGGCCGAAACAGGCCACACTTTCGTTGAAGCCGATGTTCTGAGCCCGCCGGCGCAGCAAGAACTGTCCGCCGCCGTTGCGCGGCTCGGCATGAACCCGCCCGGCGTCACGCTCAGCAGCATTCTGGGCCCGGATCGCACCGCCAATCTTGAATCGGTTCTGGTGTCATATGGCGTGCCGCTCGAGGCGCTTGAGCCCATGCAGCCCTGGCTCGCCATTCTGTCCCTGACGGCCATGGTCTACGGTCAGGCGGGCCTCGACCCGAGCGCAGGGATTGAGCCGCAGGTCCTCGCCCGGGCGAGCGCGGAAGGTGATTCCATCGGCTATCTGGAAACCGCCACATACCAGATCGAAGTGCTGGCCGGGCTGGACGAGGCGCTTTTGCTGGACAGCTTTGATCTGGGACTGGAGGGGCTGACCGATATCCAGCAACAGGTGCTGGACGGTGTTGAAGCCTGGCGCACCGGCGACGTGCAACAGCTTGACGAGATTCTGGTGGCTGAGGTCCGGGAGACCTCTCCGGAACTGAATGACGCCGTCTTCACGACACGCAATGAAAACTGGGCCGATCAGATCGAGGACATGCTCGCTCGCAACCAGGACGCCTTCATCGCTGTGGGCGCCGGCCATTTGTACGGCCCGGGCAGTGTGATCGACATCCTGGTCGATCGCGATGTCCAGGTCGAGCGCGTCCAGTAAGGGGTCGGTGAGCCGACCGTCTGGCAAGAAGGAGAAGTCGAGATGGAAGACCGGATCGTGACGCTATCCAGAAATCGTGTCTTGCAGCTTGCGGCGCTGGGATTATTCGCCTTCGCCGTCGGGGTCTATCTCTACATCGTGGTCTCTGGCTGAGCCGGCCGCCTGTCCTGTCTGAAAGGAAGATTGATGCTTGAGTTCTGGAATGACTGGTGGTGGGCGATCTGCCTGTTCATCCTCGTCATCGGCGGGGGCGGCGTCAGCCTGTCGCGCCGAAAGGATGATCAGGATTAAGGGCTGGCGATCAGGAGCGAGTGCGGGGCTAGTCCAGCCCCAGCTCGCTCCACATCGCGTCCACCCGGTCGATCACATCCTGCTCCATGTAGAGCTTCTCGCCCCATTCGCGGTTGGTTTCGCCGGGCCACTTGTTCGTGGCGTCCATGCCGATCTTGGAGCCGAGGCCCGACACCGGCGAGGCGAAGTCGAGATAGTCGATGGGCGTGTTCTCGATGGGCGTGATGTCACGCGCCGGGTCCATGCGGGTGGAAATCGCCCACATCACATCCTTCCAGTCGCGCGCATTGATGTCGTCATCCACGACGATCACCCATTTGGTGTACATGAACTGGCGCAGATAGGACCAAGCGCCCATCATCACGCGCTTGGCGTGGCCGGCATACGCCTTCTTCATCGAGATGACGGCGATGCGATAGCTGCAGCCTTCGGGCGGCAGCCAGAAGTCGACGATCTCGGGGAATTGCTGGCGCACCAGCGGAATGAACACTTCGTTCAGCGCCTCGCCCAGCACCGACGGCTCATCCGGCGGACGGCCGGTGAAGGTGGTCAGGTAGATCGGGTCCTTGCGCATGGTGATGGCGCTGATTCTGAAGACCGGGAATTTCTCGACCGAATTGTAATAGCCGGTGTGATCGCCGTACGGGCCTTCATCCTCGTACTCGTCCAGCATGACATGGCCTTCGAGCACGATCTCGGCCTCGGCGGGCACTTTCAAGGGCACGGTCTTGCAATCGACCAGCTCGGCTTTCTGACCACGTAAGAGGCCCGCGAACTGGTATTCGCTCAACGTGTCGGGCACCGGGGTGACGGCGGCCAGGATGGTGCCGGGATCGGCGCCCAGAACGCAGGCGACGGGCAGGGGATCGGGCTTCTCGTTCTTCCAGCGCTGATAATGCTGGGCGCCGCCGCGATGCTTGAGCCAGCGCATGATCGCACGGTCCTTGCCCAGCTTCTGCATGCGGTAGATGCCCAGATTGAAGTCGTCCTGCTTGTCGTCTGACGGGCCCTTGGTCACCACAAGCGGCCAGGTGATGAGCGGGGCGGGCTCGCCCGGCCAGCAGCCCTGGATCGGCAGGCGATCAAGATCAATGTCATCGCCCTGCAGCACCACTTCCTGACACGGCGCCTTTCGCACGGTCGTGGGGCGCATGCTCATCACGGTTTTCGCCAGCGGCAGCATGCCGAGCGCGTCCTTCAGGCCGCGCGGCGGTTCGGGCTGGCGCAGGAAGGCCAGAAGTTCGCCCACTTCGCGCAGGTCGGAGGCGGATTTTCGCGGCTCGCCGCCCAGGGTCACGGCGCGGGCGACGCGGTCCACCGTGCCAAAGAGGTTCGCGAGCGCCGGCATTTCGGCGGGGCGGCCATCCTCATGAACCGGGTTCTCGAACAGGACCGCCGGACCGCCGGTGTTCAGCAGTCGGGTCTGGATCTCGGTCATCTCAAGATGCGTGGAGACCGGACGGGAGACGCGCTTGAGCTCGCCTTCGGATTCCAGCAAAGCGATGAAGTCGCGCAGAGATTTGTACGCCATCCGGCCCTCCTGTCAGATGGAGAGCAAACTAGGCCCGCCCGGCAGGCGGGCCAAGCGCGAAGCTGCGTTGGGCGACGGGTCATGAGAGATGACTTGCGCAATTGCAAATCATTCTTATAAGCGGAGCGAATATCAACAGCCATTTGAAGCGGGCATCCGGCCCGCCGGAAGAGACAGACCATGACGCTTATCGCAACGCCCTCTACCGCGAACGCCAGCCGCTATCTTCAGCAGCTGTGCAAGCACTGGAGCCACAAATTCGAGGTGAGCTTCACGCCGGAAGCGGGCGAGATTGCCCTGCCGCTTGGCAAGGTCGCGCTGAAAGCGGAGACCGATCAGCTGATAATCACGCTCCACCCGCTTGAGGGGGCGGATATCGATAGATTCAAACAAATCGTCGAGGAGCATGTCGACCGCTTCGCGCACAAGGAAGCGCCGCTGGATTACAGCTGGCGCGCGGCGGACTGACGCACCACGACTGACAAGGGCGGCGAGGGGCGTAACAGAGCTATCGCCATACCCGGGGGACCTTATGAAAATCCGTGACATCATCTTCTGGCTCCACCTGAGCGTGGGCATGACGCTGGGCGTCTTCATTCTCCTGATGTCGGTCACCGGCGTCCTGCTCACCTATGAGCGCCAGATAATCCGCATGGCGCAGAACAGCGCCATCAGCGCGCCCGCGGACGCCGAACCGCTGAGCTATCAGGCGCTGGCGGACGCCGCGATCGAGGCGGGCGGCGCGCCGGGGCATGTGATGACGGTTCCGAACGGTCGTGAGGGCGCAGTGAGCGTCTCCGCCGGGCGTCGCAACAGTTTCCTGCTCAACCCCTATACTGGCGAGCGTCTTGAGGAAGCGGGCGAGGGGACGCGCGCCTTCTTCCGCCGGGTGATGTACATCCATCGCTGGCTGGCCTTTACGGGCGGCCGCAATGAGGTGGGCGCCCAGATCAATGGCGTGTCGAACCTGCTGTTCGCGCTGTTGTGCCTGACCGGGCTTTATCTGTGGCTGCCGAAACTCTGGCGCGCGGCTTTCCTCAAACCCCGCCTGACGCTGCTCGCGCGCCATCCCAACGCCAAGGCGCGCCATTTCAACTGGCACCATGCGCTGGGCCTGTGGTTCGCCCTTCCGCTGGTCGCGATCACCCTGACAGGGGCAGTGTTCTCCTATCGCTGGGCGGGTGACGTCGTGAGCTGGGTCTTTGGCGGCGCGCAAGGCCAGAGTGGCGGTCAGCAGGTCGAGCTCGTCAATGCTGAACCCGCGCGTCTTCGGGGCGATGTCGTGTCGCTGGATGCTCTGGTCGGCGCGGCGCAATCGCAGACCGGACGTGAAGGCCGCCGGGTGCAGATCACCTTGCCGGCGCCGGACGCCGTCACCACCCTCATCGCGATCGATTCAGGCAATGGCGTCGAACCGGGTTCGATCCATAGCTTTGAGATTGCGCGGGACGGCGGCAGCGTCTCCCCCATCGATCCGCGTGCAGAGATGCCGCTGGCGCGCAAGGCGCGGATATTCATCCGCTTCCTGCACACGGGTGAGGTGTTCGGCCTGATCGGACAGACCATTGCCGGGCTCGCCTCCGCCGTTGCGGTGCTGCTGGTCTATACCGGATTGTGTCTGGGCAGCTCGCGTCTCTGGACGCTGTATCAGAAACGTCGCCGCCAGCGCGCTCCCGGCTGATCACGGGGTTAAGAGAGGTGCAACCTTTCACGCCCCCGCGCATTGGATGGGCATGAGGTTCGTATATCAAACACTGGGCTTCCTGCTCATCGCCGTGGGCGTCCCGTTATTCTGGACGCCCTTGCCCTTCGGGCTCGTTCTGATTGCGATCGGGATGGCGCTTGTCCTGTCCAATTCCGACAGCGCGCGCGAATGGGTGCGCGGCAAGCGTCAGGACCATCCCGGCTTCAATGACCTCATGACAAAGGCCGAACGGGTGACCCCGCACCCGTTCGACCGCATCCTGCAACGCACCGAGATCAATTAGCGGCTGACGGCGCCTGCCTGGCCGCCAGGACGGCGCGGGCGAAGTCCGGCGCGCCGCCATCGCTGCCCAGCGTCGCGCCCATGCGCAGGACGATCAGGTCCTCGGACGGGATCACGAAGGTCCATTGCTGCTGGAAGCCGCGCATCACCACCGTGTCCGACGGCAGGCCGGGAATGTTCAGCCAGAAGCCGGCGCCGTACTGATCATCGGAGGTGACGGTCGGCGTCGAGACATAGGTCAGCCAGTTGGGCGGAATGATCTGTTCATCCCCGATGCGGCCCTCATTGAGATAGAGCTCGCCCATGCGCGCCCAGTCCCGGGCGCTGGCGTACATGTAGCTCGACCATTGCAGGGTGCCGGACTGGTCCGGCTCGAACACCGCATGGTTCATGCCCAGCGGGGTGAACAGCCACTCGCGCAGCGTTGCGATTTCCTCGACGATGGTGTCGCCCATCACCGTTTCCATGGCGGAACCGGCGAGCACGGTGTTGCCGCTCTGATAGTCCCAGTGCTCGCCCGGCGCATGGAGGACGTTCCGGTTGGCGGCATAAGTCGCCATGTCGGTCTGGGTGAACAGCATCTCCGAATTCGGATCGGTGCCGTCATTGACCTCGAAGCCATCAAGTCCGCCGCTCATGCGCAGAAGGTCGTCAATGGTGATCTCCGGGCGTCCGGCCTCGACGAGCGCCGGTACCTGACCGGGCGCGCTGATATCGATCAGGCCGCGCTGCACCAGGACGCCCGCGAAAGTGGCTGCGGTGGACTTGGTCATGGACCAGCCATGCAAGGGCGTCGTCTCGTCCACACCCTCGGCATAGCGCTCGGCCACCAGATGGCCGTCATGGATCACGAGGGCGGCGAGGGTGTTGCGGCCGTCCTCGGTGAAGACGTCATCGAGCGCGGCGTTGAGGGCGTCGACGTCAAAGTTCGCATCGCGCCAGTCCGCATCCAGCGTCATCGGATCCGGCCCATCCGTGATGGGCAGGCTGAGACTGGCGTCGAACTCATCAAAGTCATGCACCAGCGTGCAGCCGAGGCCGTCGCGATAGACGGCGGTCTGCTTGTAGAGCCCGCCCAGGACCGCGCTGGTCACGCGCCGGTTCTCGCGGTCAATGTCGACAGAGATCAGCGCATTGGCGCCGCCCAGAAGCGGGGTGATGTAGAGCGCCTGGGCGCGATCGGGGTCCAGACCGGACACGAAGGTCAGCGAACAGGTCTGCTTGGCGGTGATGCCGGTCCCGGATGGCAGATAGATTCGGCCGGTCACGGACTGGCTCAGATAGATCCAGCCGCCCAGCACAAGGGCCGCGATGACGGCGATCACCCAGAACAAACGACGCATGATTTTCCTCCCCGGTTTTGCAGGAGGTTTCGCCCGTGAAGGGCCGCGGTCAAGGGCGATAAGGTAAAACGTATTCGCTGAAGCAGTTCACTTACTAAATTTAAACAGATTGCGCCTAGTCTGAGAGCATAATCTCCCCTGTGAGCGCAAAACTGGCGAAGGGCGGGCTGACAAGCCCGCCCTATTTTCTATGTGTCAGCGCTCGGCCGCCGGCTTGAGCACGTCCTGCCATTCGGGTGTCTTGGCGATCTGCGCCTTGGCGAAAGGACACAGCGGCACGATCTGGACGCCGCGTTTGCGGGCATCCTCCACTGCGCGCTGGACCAGCGCCTTGCCCACGCCCTGACCGCGCCATTCATCGGGGACGCCGGTATGATCAATGATGATCATGGACGCGCTGGCGATGGAGAAGGTCATCTCCGCATCGGGCTTGCCGGGGGCGCTGGCGATATAGCGGCCCTTGCTGTCCGAACGCTCTTCCGTAATCGTGAATTCAGCCATGTCGGCCTCCTGTCCTCTGATGAAAGCATCATAAATCCAGACAGGAGCGCCGTCTTTGTCAGGTCTGGAAACTATGGTTTTCCAGCCTCACAGATAGAGCGGGCCCCGGAGAGTCCGGAGCCCGTTCCAGGCTATCCGAATTTGGAGAAGTCCGGCGCTCGCCGTTCCATGAAGGCGGTGGCCGCCTCCTTGAACTCGTCCGTCCGCAATTGCTCGGCGAACAGGCCGCCCTCGCGCACGATGCGCTCCTTGATGTCCTCGGGCGGCAGGTTGATCAGCATCTTGGCGGTCTTCACCGCGCCCGGCGCCAGCTGGGCGATCTGCTGGGCGATCTCCTGAACGGCCGCTTCAAACCCGTCCGGAGGCAGGACCGCATTGATCAGGTTCTTGGCTTCAGCCTTCTTCGCATCCCATTTGGCGCCCAGCAACAGCATCTCGCTCGCGACCGCGCGACCGACAATGCCCGGCAGGATCTGGGAGGAGCCGAATTCGGGAGCCAGCGCCAGATTGACGAAAGGAGTGGTGAACAGGGCGCGGTTCGTCGCGTAGACGAGATCGCAATGGAGCAGGAGCGTCGTGCCGATGCCGACGGCCAGACCGTCCACCGCGGCGATAACGGGCTTCTCGCAGCCCATCAGCGCGATCATGAAGCGCTCGACGGCCGGGGTTTCGCCGCCGCCGATATGAGGCGGCGCCTCCATGAAGTCCATCATGTCATTGCCCGCCGAGAAGCAGCCTTCGCCGCCTGCGATGATCACGACGCGGATATCGGCGCGCGTATTGGCCTCTTCCAGCCCGTCCGCCAGGGCGGCGTACATGGCGCGGGTGATGGCGTTCTTCTTCTCGAGACGATTGAAGCGCAGGGTGCGCACGCCGTTCGCGTCGCTCACCGAAATCAGATCAGTCATTTCGCTGTCCTTGGGGCAGAGAATCTATGGGCCTGCTGAATAGGGGCAGACCAGAACATGGGAATCAAACACCGCGCCCAGTAGGAGCTGATCTCCCACCCGCGTCGCCACCGAGGTGGAATCGATCGCCTCGCCGCTATCGGCGAAGACCGTGGTCCAGTCCCCGCTGTCCGGTTCGACTCGGACTGCCTGGGAGGGCGCATGGGCCTCGGGGTCGTTCTGGTGTGCCAGGAACTCAAAGACGTTCACATTGCCAGCAATGTACAGCGCGCCGTCCGTGCCGATCTCGATATTATCAAGGCCCAGTGGAACCGGGTGACGGGCGGTGCGGGTCAGATCGCCCGTGGCGGCGTCCCGGTTAAAGACATGCAGGGCGCGGCCGATAAAGGCGGAGGCGTACAGCTCTGACCCGTCGGCGCTGATGTTGATCCCGTTGGCGTAGGCGAGGCCATCGGCGACGATGCGGCCCTCCTGACCGTCATAATAGCTGATCGAGCCCAGCGGCAGGGCCAGGAAGGCCTCGAGATAGCCCATGGGCGTATCACCGAAATAGACGTCATTGGTGGCGTAGAACCGGTTCGGCCCGACGCCCACGATATCGTTGGGCGAGCGCAGCGCCTCATAGCTGACGGTTTCCAGATGCGACAGCGCGCCATCCTCGCCCACGTCATAGATCAGCACCTGATGGCCCGAATAGGGATGGCTGATGACGAACAGGCGTCCGATATCCTCACCGTCTTCATCCGCGCCGCGCCACAGGCTGATCCCATGGGGGCGGAAATCGGCGGGGGCGTCTATGGAGACCAGCCGCACGCTGTCGGGCGTTTCGGGAGCAAACACATAGATGCCATTGCTCGGATGCATCTCGCCCGTCCGGCGCTCGGCGGTGGAGACGAAGACCAGTTCCGTCACCGGATCATAGGTCACATCCTCGGTGCCCGGCGCGACCTCGACCGGACTGCAGGCGGCGTTATCGGTGTACTCCGGATGGCTCAGCGTCCCGCTTGCGCGCGTCACCACATAGCCGATGCGGACGCAGACCAGGACGAGTGCGATCCCCAGAACGCCCAGTATGACACGGATCATGACCCGTTCTCCCCCAAATCTTTGTCCGGTCAGATTAGGATCAGACGGGGACATCGTCCAGCAATCACGCGCCAGGCGCACGAGGAGGCGGCTTTCATCTTTCATACAATCTTAGTTCAGCGCACCCAAAGGTGGCGTTGAACTATCCCGATGCGCGCCGCGAGGAAGAGGGGCCATGACACTGCCGCAGCTGAAACGTCGCTACATCGTCAGTTATGTCATCGCGATCGGGCTGATTGTGCTGGTCTCGGTCCTGTCCCATCTGGCGACTCTCCGGGCGATTGACCATGAGCGCGGCTCGGCCGAGATCGTCAATGTCAGCGGCAAGCAACGCATGCTGAGCCAGCGGCTTCTGGCGCTGGTGGAAATCCAGAGCGGGGAGCGCGCAAAGGCTCAGAACAGCGCGCTGATCCGCTCGACGGCGGATGAACTCGAGCAGGCCAACAGGCTGTTGCAGGGGCGGGCCGAGAGCTTCCCGCCCGGCGCTGTGCGCGAAGAGCTGATGGCCTTGTTCGGCGCCTCGGGGGACGGCATCACCGCCCTGATCTCTGAGTATGTGTCCATAGCGCGCGCCTCGCTGGAAACGCCGGCGACGCTTCAGGACCGACAGCGAATGGAAGATCTGGCGCTGGGTGATCTGTTCGTGAAACTGCACCGCGCTGTCGGGCTGTTCGAACAGCATGCCGAGCAGGGGCTCAACCGGATCAGTCGGATCCAGGTGATACAGCTCCTGCTGATCCTGGTCATTCTGGCGGCGGAAGCGGCCTTCATCTTCCGGCCTCTGTTGCAGAAGACCCTGGCGGCCATGAGCCAGGAGCAGGAGACCCGTCAGATCGCCGAAGACGCCTTGCAGTTCCAGACCGAGACGCTGGCCTCCAGGAGCCGCTTCCTCGCCCAGATGAAGGCGACCTTCTTCAAGCCGCTCGCCGAGGCCGAGGAAAAGCTGGAACTGGCTGCGCGGGCCGACCCCGAGACAACGCCGGAGCTGGTGCGTGAGGCCCGTGATGCGGTGATGTTCGCCGCCAAGCGGGCGTTGAGCCTGACCCGCTCCTATGAAGCGCTGTCCCATGAGCCGGGTCAGGCCCGGGCCGAGCGGCCCGCCCCGGACGAAGCAGTTCTTTAGATCAGGCGTCAGTGTCGCTGTCGGTGGCGAGCCGGGTCAGCGCGTCGTAGACGATCGCGGCGTCTGTCTCGCCCAGCTTTTCATCGAGCTCTGCGTTGAAGCCGCGCAGCACCTGGTCGGCGCGTTCAGCCGCACGGCGCCCGGCTTCTGTCAGATCCACCAGCGCGCCGCGCTTGTCTGAAGAATCCTTGCGCTTGATCACAAGGCCGGCGGTCTCCATCCGATTGATCAGACCCGTGACCGCGGGCGCGCCAAGCGCCAGAACCTCGCCGATGGATCCCAGGCGTCGCTCGCCCCGGCGCAGCAGCAGGAACAGAACGGCGGACTGGCTGGCGGTGACATTGGCTTCCGCGCGCAGGCGCGCATCGGCTTCCCGGCTGAGGCGCCGGGCCACGATTTCGATCAGGAGGAAGAGTCGCCGGTCAACGGCGCGAACGCGTGCCATGGGATGGAACCTGCCGCGATTCATTCGTGTGTGAAAGACTATGCGCAGCCCGGATGGACGCTGAAGTCTGAGAGTTTTCCTGCATTACCCCTTTCCAGACGGCCCGATTGCTGGTTGCTTAAGCGCTTACCAAATAACGAGGCGAGCCATGTCTGTTTCCACTCTCTTTGACCTCACCGGCAAGACCGCGATTGTCACCGGCGGTACGCGCGGCATTGGCGAAATGATCGCCACGGGGCTCCTCAAGCAGGGCGCGCGGGTCTTTATCACCTCGCGCAAGCCCGATGCGGTGAAGGCCGCGCAGGAGCGCCTGTCCGAGTTTGGCGAGGTGCACGCCATTCCGTCCGATCTTTCCACCCATGAAGGCGCCCAGGCGTTTGCGGACTGGCTGGCGGATCAGACTGACGCCATCGACATCCTCGTCAACAATGCGGGGGCGACCTGGGGCGCGGCGCTGGAAGAGTTTCCCGAGGACGGCTGGGACCGGGTGATGGATCTCAATGTCAAATCCATCTTCTTCCTGACGCAAAAGCTGCTGCCGCAATTGCAGGCGGGCGCGAAGGCGTCGGGCCGCGGCCGGATCATCAATATCGGCTCGATCGAAGGGCTCGCCGTGCCGATGATGGAGGACAGCTACGCCTATCCGGCCAGCAAGGCGGCGGTGCATCACCTCACCAAGGTGATGGCGCGGCGTCTGGCGCGCGATCAGATCACGGTGAACGCCATCGCGCCGGGTCCGTTCGAAAGCAAGATGACCGCCTTTGTGCTGAGTCAGCAGGAAGGCCGGGACGCCGTCGCCGCCAATATTCCGCTCGGCCGGATCGGGACGCCGGACGACATGATCGGGCTGTCGGCGTTTCTCGCCTCGCCGGCGTCCGACTATGTAACAGGGCAGATCATCGCGCTTGATGGCGGTTACGCCAATCTGCGCTAATCCTCCAGCTCGGGCAGGCCGCGGGATGGAGCGCTGAAGCGCCAGACCCGCGCCGCGCCCACATCCTGATCCTCAAGATCGCCCGCTCTGGGCGCCTCGAACCGGGTCATGATGCTGAGCTTGTCCTTGGGCAGATAGGCGCGGCCCGGATCGCCGATCAGCACCAGCGCGCCGCGGTCATGCAGGCTTTCCAGCCAGTCCGTGATCGCGGCCCCCGCTTCGGTTTCGTAGAAGACATCCCCCGCCAGCACCACATCCCAGCCGTCATCGCACCCGACAAGATCGGCGTGCAGCACCTGCATGGGAACGTCATTGAGCCGGGCGTTGGCGCGGGCGGCGTGCACAGCGAAGGCGTCGATCTCGGTTCCGGTCACAAGGTCCGCGCCCGCTTTCGCCGCCGCGATCCCGGCGACGCCGCAGCCGCAAGCGAAGTCCAGAACGCGCTTGTCCTTGACCCGCTCCGGCTGGTCCAGCACCAGCCGCGCCAGCGCCTGCCCGCCGCCCCAGGCGAAGGCCCAGAAGGGCGAGGGCAGGCCCTGCGCAATCAGCGCCTCTTCCTCTTGCCGCCACAGATCGCTCTGCGGATCGGCAAGATGAAAGCGCAGTTCCGGCGTCAGCGGGGCGGACCCGATGCGGGTGTGGTCGCGGAGGACAAGGTCGGGCGAAAGGGCGGTCATTGCGCGCTGACTACCGGATCGGCGTGCGCCTCGCTAGTCTGGAAACGGGAGGAAGGCCATGACCTCAATGATTGAGCAGACCGAACATGTTCTGGCTGTGCCGGACCTCGCACGGTCCGTACGCTGGTGGCGGGAGGCCATGGGGTTTCAGACGGTGTTTGAAACGCCCGGCTGGGTGTTCATGGCGCTGGGCGGCGCGCGATTGCGTTTGGGCGAATGTCCTGACGCACTGCCCGCCCATGCGCTGGGCGATCACAGCTATTTCGCCTTCTTCCATGTGACGGATATCGACGCCCTGGCGGAGCATTTGCGCGTTAAAGGCGCGACCATCCGCTCAGGACCAGCAGATCAACCCTGGGGTCTGCGGGAAATGGCCGTCGAGAGCCCGGACGGCCACCGCTTCATGCTGGGTCAGCCGGTCTAAAGCGCGTCCGAACGCGGCACAAAGCTCAGCGCGACGCCGTTATTGCACCAGCGCTGGCGCGTGGGGCGGGGGCCGTCGTCAAACACATGGCCCTGATGGCCTTCGCAGCGCGCGCAATGATATTCGGTGCGCGGCGTCCAGATGCGGTAATCGGGCTTGGTGGCGACTGCGCCGCGGATCGGGCTCCAGAAGCTCGGCCAGCCGGTGCCGCTCTCATACTTGGCCTCGGACGAGAACAGCGGCAGGGCGCAACCCGCGCACACGAAGATGCCGTCGCGATGCTCGCGATTGAGCGGGCTCGTCCCGGCCCGCTCGGTGCCTTCCTGGCGCAGCACGCGGAATTGTTCGCCGTTCAGCCGGTCGCGCCATTCCGCATTGCTCAGGCTCCGGAAGTCCACATCCTCTTCGCCCCAGGGGGTGATGCCGGGATGGTCGAAAAGCTCAACCTCGAGACCGTCGATATCGCTTTGCCCGAAAGCCGGGCTCGCAAAGGCGGCAAGGCCGGTGGCGAGAAACAGGCGGCGGCTGAGCGCGATCATGACGGGACTCCTCTTGGTGCTGCCTCAAGAGTTATGGCGCAGACCGGTTTTGGCCAGTCACATGCTGGTGAGAGGCGCGTGAGCCTAGAGCGCGCCCAGAAGGAAGGCGCCGGTCAGAAGCAGGCCCGTGATCTGGTTCGCCTTGAACCGGCGCAGGCATTCAGCGCCGTCTGACGGGTCGAGCTTGCGCGCTTGCAACAGCAGATGCGCCGCGAAGATGGCGAAGGCGGGCGCGAACATCAGGCCGGCCCCCGCGAAGACCCCGGCCAGCGCCGCGAGCGCCGCGCACGCAAGATAGAAGACCAGAACGCCGAGGGGGATGTTTCCCCCGAGGGCGCGGGCGGAGGATTTCACCCCCACCATGGCGTCATCCTCCATGTCCTGGCAGGCGTAGATCGTGTCATAGCCCAGGGTCCAGAACAGGTTGGCGACATATAAAAGCATGATTTCCGGCGCGAACGGCGTGCCGAGCGCCGCGGCGCCCGCCACCGGAACGCCCCAGTTGAAGGTCAGGCCCAGCCAGGCCTGCGGCCACCAGGTGATGCGCTTCATGAAGGGATAGCCCGCCACCAGCGCCAGCGCGCCCAGCCCGGTGAGGATCGCCGGCCAGGGCAGCTGGATCAGAACCAGAAGGCCGACCAGGCATTGCGCCACGAGGAAGGCCCAGGCCTGCTTCAGACTCACCGTGCCCGCCGCCAGCGGCCGGTCGGCGGTGCGGGCGACCTGGGCGTCGATATCGCGGTCGACAATGTCGTTATAGGTGCAGCCCGCCCCGCGCATCGCAATCGCGCCGATCCCGAACAGGATCGCCCAGTACAGATCCATCCAGTCGAGCCCGGTGCTGACGCTGGCGAGCGCCAGGCCCTGCCAGCACGGAATCGCCAGCAGCCAGAACCCGACAGGCCGGTCATAGCGCGCCAGCCGCAGATAGGGGCGGATGGCGGTCGGCGCCCGGTCCACCCAGGAGGTGGGCACGGAATCAGCGACGCGGCGATCAGGAGCGATGGTCATGAGGGGTGTAGCCTGCAACCAGAGCGAGGAAAAAACTGTCACACGCTCCGTCTATGCCATGGCGCAGAGGATGACGGGAGTCCGCACAATGAAGCACTTGCATCTCTTGGCCGCGCTCTGCCTCGGTCTGATCACGGCGCCGGGTCATGCGCAATCCGCTTCAGGCCTGATCCATGCCGACCAGGCCGTGGAGCAATCCATCGCCAATCCCGACGCCGTACTGGAGATGGGCTGGATCTGGATGGATGTCTGCGGCAGCGGCTCGGATGGCGATCGCGGCTTTCTCAACTCGTTCGCCGACTATCGCGACCGGCGCTCCCTGAATGTGCGTATCGATCCGATGGTGCGCATCGCCCTGGCCGGCAGGCTGGGGGAGGACCCGGTCGACGCGCTGCGGGGCCAACGCATTCGTGTGCGCGGCCCCGTCATGCAGGTCTGGATCAATGTGTATCGCGACGGCGTCCAGAACGGTCATTACTTCCAGACCCATCTCGTTCTGGAATCCGCTTCTGATCTGCAAATCCTGGAGCGGGCGGAAAGCGATCCGCCTCCCGGTTGCGACTCCGTGATTTCCTAGGCGGCTCAGTCCAACCCGGTGACGGCGATGGTCTTGGGATTGGTGAAGGCCAGCAGGCCCTCGCGCGCCAGTTCGCGGCCATAGCCCGACTTCTTCACCCCGCCAAAGGGCAGGCGCGGATCGGACGCCACCATCTGGTTCACATAGGTGGAGCCGGCGTCGAGATCGGTGCAGGCGGTCTCGATCTCGGCCTTGTCCCTGGACCAGAAGGACGAGCCGAGGCCATAGGGGTGGTTGTTCGCGATCGCGATGGCGTGATCCACATCCTCGGCCTTGAACATTAGGGCGACCGGCGCGAAGATTTCAGAGTCATGGCCCGGCGTGCCGCGCGGAATGTCCGCCAGAACACCCGGCGTCAGGAAGGCGTGATCCTTGCGCTGGGGCTCGAACAGCACCGTGGCGCCGCCGCGAATGGTCTCTTCCACCAGCTCATAGACCTCGTCCGCGGCGTCCTTGCTGGAAAGCGGGCCGATATCGGTGCTCTCGTCCATCGGATCGCCGACGCGCAGCTCTTTCATCGAATGGACGAACTTGGCGGTGAATTCGTCATAGGCGTCCTGGTGGATGATGAAGCGCTTGGCGGCGATGCAGGACTGGCCATTGTTCTGGGTGCGCGCCGTGACCGCGGTCTCCACCGCCTTGTCGATATCCGCGCTGGGCATGACGATGAAGGCGTCAGAGCCGCCCAACTCCATCACGGACGGCTTGATCGCCTTGCCCGCGAGGGAGGCCACGGCGGAGCCCGCGCCTTCAGAGCCTGTGAGGGTGACGCCGCGAATGCGATCATCGGTGATGATGGTTTCGGTCTTCTCCGAACCGATCAGCAGGGTCTGGAAGGCGCCTTCCGGGAAGCCGGCCTTTTCCAGCACTTCGGCGATCTTGAGCGCGCTGCCCGGCACGGCGGAGGCGTGCTTGAGAAGGCCCGGATTGCCCACGGCGAGATTGGGAGCGGCAAAGCGGAAGACCTGCCAGAAGGGGAAGTTCCACGGCATCACCGCAAACACCGGCCCGATCGGCAGGTGATAGAGGCTGCACTCGCCCTTCTCCGGCGCGTCGATGGGCGTGGGCTTGAGCATGTCCGGCGCTTCGTCCGCATAATAGCGGCACACCCAGGCGCATTTCTCGACTTCCGCCTTCGCCTGCTTGATCGGCTTGCCCATTTCGCGCGTCATCAACTCGGCGATTTCGTCGCGCTGGTCATCGAGCACGTCCGCCGCCTTGCGCAAGGCGTCGAGCCTTGCGTCCATCCCCATGGCCTTGAGCTTTTTCACCGCGCTGACCGCGCGAGTCAGCGCCGCCTCGATGGCGGCCTGTCCATGCGTCTCCGCTTCAAAAACAGTGTCGCCGGAATAGGGATTGATGGACTTCATGGCGGGGCTCCTTTGGCCGTGGCGGTTACAGGTGCGAGCGTCGGCTGGCATGCAGCGACATTTGAAAGCTTGAACGTGGGCGCCGTCCAGCTAGAACGCAATTCATGAGTGTCGAACCGCGTCTTTACATCGATGCGCCGCTTGAAGCCGGCGCCGTGCTGGATCTGGATCGGGACCAGGGCCACTATCTCGTCAATGTGATGCGCCGCAAACCGGGCGACGGCGTCCGGCTGTTCAACGGCCGGGACGGCGAGTGGCGCGCCGAGGTGGCGAGCGCAGACAGAAAACGCGCCAGCCTTCAGATCGTTCAACAGCGTCGCAGCCAGAGCGCGACGCCGGACATGGCGCTCTATTTCGCGCCGGTGAAGAAGGCGCGCACCGATTTCATCGTCGAGAAGGCGACCGAGCTGGGCGTCGCCTCGATCACGCCGGTGATCACCCAACGCACCCAGTCCGAGCGCGTGCGCACCGATCGAATGCAGGCTCTGACGCGCGAAGCGTCTGAACAGACCGAGCGTCTGGACCTGCCGGTGATTCACGAGCCGGTCAGCCTGACCCAGATGCTCAAGGGCTGGGACGAGGCGCGCACCTTGATGTTCGCCGATGAAAGCGGGGACAGCCAGACCGAGCCCTGGGGCGGAGAGCATGGCCGCGCCCGCCCGATCGCTGAAGCGCTGGCAGGCGGCGAACGCGGCGGCAAATGGGCGATGCTGGTCGGCCCCGAGGGCGGGTTCTCGGTGGAGGAACGCACGCTGCTGCATGCTCAGACTTTTGTCCTGCCCGTCAGCCTCGGCCCGCGCATTCTGCGCGCGGATACAGCGGCCGCCGCCGCCTTGTCCGTCTGGCAATCCATGCTGGGCGACTGGTGAGCGATCACGCAATCTCTCACACCCTTGTGATCGAAAACCGGTTTCCCTGCTTGCCGTAGGGGATACGGGCGCCTAACTGTGCGGCCACACTGATTTGCCTGGCGGGGAGACCATCACCCATGAGCGGCACCTATAATGCAGGGGGCGAAGGCGCCCCGATCGAAAGCAAGGCCCAGCTCATCGGCCACATCGCCGCGGGCGAGAAACCCAAGGACCAATGGCGTATCGGCACCGAACACGAGAAGTTCGGCTTTGCGCTGAAGGATCATGCCCCGCTGCCCTATGAGGGCCAGGGGCCCAGCGTGCGCAAGCTCTTGGAAGGCCTGACCCGCTTTGGCTGGCAGGCGATCGAGGAAAACGGCAAGCCCGTCGCGCTCAAGCGCGAGGGCGGCTCCATCACGCTGGAGCCCGGCGGCCAGTTCGAGCTCTCCGGCGCGCCGTTGGAAAATCTTCACGAGACCTGCCGCGAGGTGAACACCCATTTGCGCGAAGTGCGCGAAGTGGCCGATGAAGTCGGCGCGGGTTTTCTGGGCCTCGGCTTCTCGCCGAAATGGTCTCTTGAAGAGACCCCGATGATGCCCAAGGACCGCTACAACATCATGAAGGCCTACATGCCCAAGGTGGGCACGCTGGGCCATCAGATGATGTTCCGCTCCTGCACCGTGCAGACCAATCTCGACTTCGCGTCCGAAGCGGACATGGTCAAGAAGATGCGCGTCTCGCTGGCGCTGCAGCCGATCGCCACGGCGCTGTTCGCCAACTCGCCCTTCGCGGACGGCAAGCCGAACGGCTATCTCAGCTATCGCGCCCATGTGTGGACCGACACCGACAATAACCGCACCGGCATGCTGCATTTCGCCTTCGATGAAGGCTTTGGCTATGAGCAGTATGTGGACTGGGCGCTCGATGCGCCGATGTATTTCGTCAAGCGCAATTCGGTCTTCCAGGACGCCACGGGGCTGAGCTTCCGCGACTTCCTGAAGGGCGAGCTGCCGCTGCTGCCGGGCGAACTGCCGGTCCTGTCAGACTGGGAAGACCATCTGTCGACGCTCTTCCCCGAAGTGCGCCTGAAGACCTTCCTCGAACAGCGCGGCGCCGATGGCGGCCCGTGGAATCGCCTCTGCGCGCTGCCGGCCTTCTGGGTGGGTCTGCTCTATGATCAGACCGCGCTCGACGCGGCCTGGGACCTCGTCAAGGACTGGACGGCTGAAGAACGCGACGCCATGCGCGCGGGCGCGGCGAAAACCGCGCTCAAGACCCCGTTCCGCAACACAACCTTGCAGGACATCGCCCAGCAGGCCCTCGCGATTTCCCGCTCCGGCCTCAAGGCGCGTCAACGCCTGAACGCCCATGGCGAAAACGAAGCGCTGTTCCTCGATGATCTCGACGAGATCGCGAAGACGGGCGTCAGCCCCGCCGAACGCCTGCTCGAGCGCTATCACGGCGCCTGGAACGAAAGCGTCGAACCGATCTTCGAAGAGGCGGCGTATTAAGCTGTGTCCTGAATTCCCGGGCGAGCAGCGATCCGGGATCTCCCTCCGCTTCAAGCGCCATATCCTGATGGAGACCCCGGCTCAGCGCTGCGCTTGTCCGGGGTTTCAGTATTCATGAGGGTTATTCACCGGCTTGTCCGGTGAACCCATGAGTTGAGCATAGAGCGCCAACCCCATCCCTCTCCCCTCCCTGAGGGGAGAGGTTAGGTGAGGGGTGGGCGGCG
>MDTG01286155.1_pt1 | contig 145810 bp, 125 predicted proteins | sample 811421 | NCBI WGS metagenome assembly MDTG01 (sample SAMN05326645, study PRJNA326480) | marine metagenome | isolation source: seawater | place: Pacific Ocean: South East | collected 2011
GGGATAAGTTCCCCTGGGAGGCATAAGACACTGCGGATTTAAAAGTCGTTTACAGAAAGCAGAGTGCTATCAAACTGTGGGACACCAGTGTGGTATTCCCCGGCTTTTTAGTGTTGGCGCCTGTCCACGCTTGATTTAAAAGCTGTATACCAGCGTCACGCCGAATTCCCGGTCGGTATTTTCAGAGTCTTCCGGTACTTCCTGGGTATGCTTGAGCTTATAAGTCAGTTTGGTCGCCAGGCTGCCGTTAATCTGACTCTTGAGGCCGGTCTCTGATTTCCAGATGGTATTATCTGAACCGGTATCCACTGACACGTCCTGAATAAATTCAACGCCGTCGTTAATTTCCCAGAAGTAGCTCAGTGCCAGACGCAGAATGGTTTCTTCTTCCGTCTCGCCCCCTTCGTTCAGGCGGTCATAGCGATAACCCGGACCGGCTTCCAGATCCAGCTGCATTGCTTCTTCGTTGATGGCGCGGTAACCGTAACCGGCTGACACCAATGACTGGTATTCATAACCATTGAAGCGGTCATCTTCATACTCGCCCAGCAGTGCGAGGTAGTGGTGTTCGGTGAAGTTGCGGTCGAACTGCAGGCTGGCGGTGTATTTTTCTTTCGACGTTTCAGTGTCTTCCTTACTGGTCAGCGCATCAGCCTTGAAGGTGGTATCCCAGTGTTCACCTTTATGAATCACGCCGAACCTGGCATTCAGGCTGGTGGTGTCGGTGTTGCCGCTGGTGTTGATGTAACCGAGTTCAGCGGAGCCTTTCCAGGATTTATCGTCACCTTCTTCAGCGGCCTGAGCCATAACGGCCGGCAAAACAAGGGCGGGAATTAACAACAGGTTGCGGCGCATGGGGTCCTCTCTGCGTGTGTCTGTGGATGGCGGCAGATTAGCGGCGGCGCCCGGTGAGTGCAAGCATGGGTTTGGTCACTGCCGTATTTCTGTAACCTGCCGGTTACCAAAAAAAACTGTCCGGATGGTCAAATTTCAGCGGCAGCTTTCAGCCCTCCTGCTAGGCTTATTTACAAATTTACTTATCACTATATTTATCATTAAAGATGTCTCAAGGGAGGGACAATGAGTATCCGCCTGAAGCTTATTCTGGGAATGGGGGGCGCACTGCTGCTGAGTATGGCAGTACTGGTATCGCTCGGGGTCTGGCAGATGGGCCAGCAGCTGGATCAATACCTGCTGAAATCTGCACTGCCGGCGAATGTGGATGCGGTAAAAGAACAGGTCGGTAAAGACCTGCAGTCTGCGCTGACCGCCACCCGTCAGATCGCCGATAACCGCTGGCTGCATCACTGGATCAAGCGCGGCGAAGCGGATGGCGAGGTGGATCTTGTGGCCGATTATCTGGACGGGGTAGCCCGCCGCCAGCAGGCCAACTCTGCACATTTTGTCTCGGCCCGCAGCATGAAGTATTACACCCGCAAAGGCATCGACCGGGTGGTCAGCCGTGGCAAGGATAACTGGTATTTCAGTTTTATCGACAGTGGCAAAGCGGAAGTGCTGAATCTGGATGTGGATAAAATCAGTGGTAAACCCACGCTCTTTATCAATGTCCGCATGGAAGACGCCGGTCAGCTGGTTGGTGTCTCAGGCATTGGTATCTCGCTGGCAGCCATGGGACGGCAGATCCGCGAATTCCGCTTTGGGGAACACGGCATCGTTTATCTCACCAGTGCTGATGGTGAAGTCCGTATCCACCCGGATACCCGCCTGGCCGGTACGGCGCTGTCGGCTATGACCTCGCCGCAGGCTGCCCAGGCACTGATCTCTGAGCGGGGGGAACTGGTGGAATTCAGGCGTGACGGTGAAGACTACCTGGCCGTGTCACGTCAGCTGGATGATGTTGACTGGCGCCTTATTGTTGAAGTCCCCAGAGGCGAAATTTACGGTGCTCTCAATCAGGCAACGCTGACTTCCGTGCTGGTGGGTCTGGCGGTGGCCGGGGTGTTCTTATTACTGATCACTTTCTTTGCCACCCATCTGACCGGCCCGCTGCAGCGGGTGACCCGGGCTCTGGCAGACATTGGTAACGGTGGCGGCGATCTGACCATGCAGCTGTCGGTGGACAGTAAAGATGAACTGGGGGAGCTGGCGGACGGCTTTAACCGTTTCGTGGTGGCCCAGCGCAGCATGATCCGCGGGGTGCTGGAAACCGCCCATAAAGTGCAGAACTATGTGACAGAAATCGGTGAAGTCGTGCACGGCAACCACTCGCTGGTGGGTGAACAGAGCCGCTTGACCGATTCAGTGGCGACCGCCATTTATGAAATGGAAACCACGGTTCAGGAAGTGGCCCGTAACGCCGGCGAAACCGCCGATAAACTGCGCGAAGTGGGGCAGGACGCCGGCAATATCCGCAGTGAAATGAACCAGTCCGTAGCCCAGGTCAGCAATATGGCCGGGGATATCCGCGAATCAGCCGACGCCATTACTGATCTGGCGAACCGTGTTACCGACATCGGCAAAGTAATTGATGTGATCAGCGGTATTTCCGAGCAGACCAACCTGCTGGCACTGAACGCCGCCATTGAAGCGGCCCGGGCCGGCGAGCACGGCCGTGGTTTTGCGGTGGTGGCCGATGAAGTCCGTCATCTGGCGCAGCGTACCCAGGAGTCAACGCAGGAAATCGGCTCCATTATCGAAGCGTTGCAGAGTGGTTCTGAGCGTGCGGTCAAAGCCATGGAAGCGGGTGAGCAGGCCACCGGCAGTACCGTCGCCGCGGCGGAAAAAATGGGCGAAGAGCTGACCGGCATCAGCACCCATGTCGACGACATCGTATCACTCAGTTATCAGGTGGCGACGGCGACCGAAGAGCAGAGTTCCGTGACCGCGGAGATCAGCCGTAACGTGCAGGATATTGCCGGCATCAGCGGACGCGCCAAAGACGGGCTGGATGCCTGTATGGATGAAGTGGAAGCGCTGAAAAATCTTAGCGCAGAGCTGGCCCGCCAGATGGGGCAGTTCCGGCTTTAAACCGTGCGGAGAGAAATAAAAAAGCCGCTGCATGGTTTCATACAGCGGCTTTTTTACAGCAGCGCAAAGTGTTTATTCTTTCGCCTGCTGGCGCAGCACAAACTTCTGAATTTTACCGGTGGAGGTTTTCGGTAATTCACCAAACACAATATGGCGCGGAATTTTAAAGTGCGCCATGTTGTTACGGCAGAATTCAATAATTTCCTCTTCCAGCGTATTGGCACCCTCTTTCAGTTTGATAAAGGCGCAGGGGGTTTCGCCCCATTTATCATCCGGGCGGGCGACGACCGCGGCTTCTTCCACATCCGGATGACGGTACAGAATATCTTCCACTTCGATGGAGGAAATATTTTCACCGCCGGAAATAATAATATCTTTCGAGCGGTCTTTAATTTCGATATAGCCATCCTCGTGCCAGACCGCCAGGTCACCGGTGTGGAACCAGTCACCACTGAAAGCTTCTTCACTGGCGCGCGGGTTTTTCAGATACCCTTTCATCACGATGTTACCGCGGATAAAAATTTCGCCGATAGTTTCACCATCACGGGGGACTGGCTGCAGATCATCCGGGCTGGCCACCATCAGGTCTTCCTGCATCGGCGACTTCACACCCTGGCGGGCTTTGAGGGCCGCTTTTTCACTGAAATCTTTATCCGCCCACTCGTCTTTCCATTCACACAGGATGCAGGGTCCGTAAGTTTCCGTCAGACCATACACATGGGTGACGTTAAAACCCATGCGTTCCATGCCTTCGATCACTGCCGCCGGTGGCGCTGCCCCGGCCACCATGGCATTCACTTCATGATCGATGCCGGATTTCATTTCAGCCGGCGCATTGTTCAGCATATTCAGCACAATGGGCGCACCGCAGAAGTGGCTGACTTTTTCTGATTTGATGGCATCGTAAATGGCATCGGCACGCACATGGCGCAGGGATACACTGACCCCGGCTGCCGCCGCAATGGTCCAGGGGAAACACCAGCCATTGCAGTGAAACAGCGGCAGAACCCACAGATACACCGGATGCTTGCCCATATCCCAGGAGACAATATTGTTGGCCGCATTCAGGTAGGCACCGCGGTGATGGTATACGACACCTTTCGGGTTACCTGTGGTGCCGGAGGTATAGTTCAGGGTGATGGCATCCCACTCGTTGTCCGGCAGTTGCCAGTCATAATCGGCAGACGCCTGGCTTAGCAGCTCTTCATACGTCTGCTGGCCAAGCAGATCGCCGTCGCTGAAATAAGGATCATCAATGCCGATCAGGGTCGGTTTATTGGGCAGCATCGCCAGTGCTTTTTTCGCCACCGGACCGAATTCGCGGTCAACAAACAGAATCTTGGTTTCCGCGTGCTGCAGGATAAAGGCAATGGCTTCCGCATCCAGCCGGGTGTTAATGGCATTCAGCACCGCACCCGTCATGGGAACACCGAAATGCGCTTCAAACATGGGTGGAATATTGGCGCACAGAAAAGAAACGGTTTCGCCTTTCTGAATTCCCATGTTGTCCAGCGCACTGGCCAGGCGCAGACAGCGCTCGTAGGTTTCAGCCCAGGTATAGCGGGTGTCCTGGTGCACCTGAGCGACGCGGTCCGGGTATACGAACGCGGCACGCTGCAGATAGCTGACCGGCGATAGGGTGGCGAAGTTGGCTGGATTGGCATCCAGCCCCATGTCGTAGATATTGTAGTGCTGCATAGCGCCCTCGTATTGTTATATGGCAATTTGGGCCAGAGGTTATGCAGGGCATTAGAAGCCTGATGGATTGTTCCGTGTATCCGACTTAGGTCTAAATACGTACGGTCATCTACTTATTGCCTGACATGCCCCGGCATTTTTGCTTTCAGCCGGCCGCGCAGGAAATCCCATAACATGACCCAGTCGCCCATAAAGCTCCATAACGGGTATTTAAAGGTGGCTGGTTTGTTGTGCTCAAAAAAGAAGTGGCCAATCCAGGCCGGGCCATAACCGGCGATCAATGCCACCGCAAGCAACAGGTAATGACCGCTGGCCAGAGCATAAATAACGATGCTCAGCGCGCTCAGACTGCCAACATAGTGCAGCGCACGGCACACAGGGCTGCCATGTTCACTGAGATAATAAGGATAAAATTCGGTAAAGCTGTTGAACGGTTGCTGTGCCGGTGTCCGGGGATTATGGGCCATAGCGCTTCTCCGCGACTCGCATTATTGAATCGGGTTGTTATTGTTGTTTTAGTGGCAACTTCATCAGGCTGTCACTCAATACGTACTAGGCTGATAAAGGAAGTCATCATACTGAACCCGGTTCAACTCAGAATAAAGGGCCGGAAGTGACATTGGTTTGGTGTTCTGTCAGGCCAATAGTGGAATCATGACTTCCCAAGCTGACAATGCGATGGCGAGAAATGCGCACAGCGGCAATCCTTCTGATAGGCTGACTCCGTTGTGTCATCGTTTTTCTGGCCGGCTGACTGCGGCCGGGTAATCAGACCTCGTCAGAAGACAGGGAGACAGAGGATGCTGTATAAAATCAACGCTCAGATTATGGAAGCCATGCGCCCGGTGCACGTGATGGCGCGCCAGGCCCGGCAGATGTGCTACCAACCCTGGAATCCACTGAACAGCAGCTGGGCTTTCCGCACTTTCCGCGCCTCCATGGAGCTCACCGAGCGGCTGACGGATTTCTATGAGCAACCGGAGTGGGATCTCGACACCACCGACGTGGACGGACGCACCGTCGCGATCAGCTATGACCATGTCATGACCAAGCCCTACTGTGATCTGCTGCATTTCCGCCGCCGCACACGCGGTCTCAAACAGCCGAAAGTTCTGATTGTTGCCCCGCTCTCCGGGCACTTTGCGACTCTGTTACGCGGCACGGTGCGGGAGTTTATGCGCGACCATGAGGTATACATCACTGAGTGGAAGAACGCCCGCGATGTCCCCATGGGGGATGGTGTCTTCCGCTTTGATGATTATATCGAGTACCTGATTGATTTTATGGGCTGGCTGGGGCCGGATACCCATGTGCTGGCGGTATGTCAGCCCTGTGTGCCGGCGCTGGCGGCAGCGGCCTATATGTCGAAGCATGCCAACCCGAATCTGCCCCGGAGTATGACCCTGATGGGCGGCCCGGTGGATGTGCGAATTTCGCCGACGGAAGTGAATGACTACGCCTCCGGCAAAGATCTGCAGTGGTTTGAAGAAAACGTCATTATGCGGGTGCCGCCGGGGTTCAAAGGGCGTGGTCAGCTGGTGTATCCCGGCTTTGTGCAGTTGTCCGGTTTTATGTCGATGAATATGGATTCGCACATCAGCAAACATTTTAAGTTTTTTAATGATCTTATTAAGGGCGACGGTGACAGCGCCGAAGCACATCGCCAGTTTTACAATGAATATCTTGCCGTTATGGATATGCCGGCACCTTATTATCTGGATACGATCCGCCGGGTGTTTCTGGAATACCAGCTGCCGCGGGGAGAACTGGAATTCCGGGGTGAAAAAATTAACCTCAAAAATATTAAAGACATGGCGTTGCTGACTGTCGAAGGCGAAATGGATGATATTACCGGCCGCGGACAAACAGCCTGCTCGCTGGAACTGTGCAGCAGTATTCCCAAAAGCAAAAAAATGCATATCGAAGAAGAAGGCGTCGGCCATTATGGTATTTTTAATGGCCGCCGTTTCCGCGAAAGTATTGCCCCGAAAGTGAAAGACTTTATGCGCAAACACAGCGGCAGCTGAACTCCCGCTGTCGCTCTGTCATCATGCCAATAATCATGAAAACAGCGCCTGCAACCGCAGTCGTTTGTTTTTTTTACCTGGTTGTTTATGACCGCCGCTGAGATCAGCTGAAGTGCGCCGGGTAAGATAGCAGCACCTCAAATACTGCCCCTTTGCCGGGCTCGCTGGAGACACGGATGTTCCCGTGTTTGGCGTTCACCAGATCCTGACAGATGGCGAGGCCCAGCCCGGTGTCCTGCGCTGTCCCCTGCACTGTACTGTCGTTGTCTGCTGCGCTGGCCGCGCGGATTCTGCTGAATGGGCGAAACAGCTGTGGCAGGTCTTCGTGATGGATGCCATCACCTGTGCCGGTGATGGCGAAACGCAGCTGGTGGTCCGGCCCGCGTCGCTGGTCGACCGTCGCCGACAGGATAATACCGCCGTGCTGGGTGAAGCGGATGGCGTTCACAGTCAGGTTGAGCAACAGCTGTTGCAGGCGGGGTCCGTCACCACAAACCAGTGGCGGAATGGCAGCGTCAATATCCGTACGGAAAGTCAGCTGCCGGCGCTGCAGTTCATCGTACAGCAGGTCTCTGGTCTGCTGACACACATCGCGTACAGAAAAAGGCTCACTGTGAAGCTGCAGGCCCTGATCGAGTTCAGCGTAATCGCGCAGATCATCCGCCTGATGACGCAGAAAACGCACGGCACCATCAATGTCTGCCAGCAAACGGGAATGCTGCTCCGGATCCTGACATTGCGCTAACTGCTGAACCGATTCTTCAATACTGCTCAGCGGCCGGGCCATCTGACGACTGATACCGGTAATCAACGCGCTTTTGGTTTCCCGGGCTTTCTCCGCCTGTTCGCGTGCCAGTCTCAGGCCGGTGATATCCCGCGATATACCGAACAGGTATTCAACGTCACCATCCGCCGACAGCACAGGTGACAGGCTGGTGCTCCAGTAACGGACAGTGCCGTCATGGCTGGTGATGTCTTCCTGTTCTTCATAGTGAATGGTGTCTTTCAGCGCGATACAGCGGCGATAATGGGCCGCCACATTGTGGTACACGCGGCCAGGCAGAAACTCGCTCAGCGGCTGGTTTCTGGGCATTGGCGTGACCAGTTCGAAGCTGGTGCGTTCTGCCATATTGGCGTCCACCATGTAGAACTCATTTTTCTCCGCACGGATAAGAAACATATTATCGCGGGAATGATTCCACACCTGTTTCATGACTCTGGTCTGCAACGCGCCAGCGTCGTGGGTACCAGGCTCAGGTGGTGGTTGGCTGTCCCTGTCGTTACTGCTCATAGTCAGGCCGTATCGGCAAATCCTCAGATAAACACTGGCGCGGGTCCGGTGTATTGTCAGCCAGACTATACCCGGCGGCCTGATAAGAACAGTCTGCATATTGGTCATTTCCGGGTTATTACAAAGAAATGACAGCTCTGACCTGTGGTCTGGTGATGGGCTGATCATGGGCCCCGGCGCCGGGCAGGGGACGGCCGCCGCTGAGTGGCTTGGTGTTATCTGTTCTCAAGCCTGATAAAATCAGTGCCATAATCGTGATTTTTCAGGCCAGCCTGTGGCGGCCAAAACTGGATAAGTAAACGCATGCCGGAAGTAATTGCCGACGACTCCGTCGGTCTGGTCAGCCCTCAGCTACTGCATTTTGATGAGCCCCTGACATTGCGCAGCGGCCGTGTTCTGCCGCAGTACGATCTGATGATAGAAACCTATGGAGAACTGAATGCGGATAAGTCCAATGCCGTACTCATTTGCCATGCGTTGAGTGGCGATCATCACGCCGCCGGTTATCATTCCATGGATGATGCCAAGCCTGGCTGGTGGGACAGTGCCATCGGACCGGGTAAACCCATCGATACCAATCACTTTTTTGTGGTTGCGCTGAATAACCTCGGCGGCTGTTCCGGTTCCACCGGCCCGACCAGTATCAATCCGGAAACGGGCAAAGAATACGGGCCGGATTTCCCCATCGTTGCCGTGCGCGACTGGGTACACAGCCAGGCGCGTCTGGCCGACCGGCTGGGCATAGAACAGTGGGCCGCGGTGATCGGTGGTTCACTCGGTGGTATGCAGGTTCTGCGCTGGTCCATTCAGTACCCGCAGCGTATCCGTAACGCCGTGATTATTGCCTCGGCCCCCAAACTGTCAGCGCAGAATATCGCCTTTAATGAGGTCGCACGGCAGGCAATCGCCAAAGACCCGGACTTCCACAATGGCCACTATCTGGAGCATGGCACGATTCCCAAAACCGGTCTGATGCAGGCGCGCATGCTTGGTCATCTGACTTATCTATCCGATGATGCCATGCGGCAGAAATTTGGCCGGGAACTGAAAGAAGGCAAACTGAATTACAGTTTTGCGCCGGAATTTCAGGTCGAAAGTTATCTGCATTATCAGGGTGAAAAATTCAGCACACGGTTTGATGCCAACACTTATATGCTGATGACCAAAGCACTGGATTATTTTGATCCGGCCGGAGACTACGATAACGATCTGGTGAAATGTCTGGCGCAGACTCTGTGCCGTTTTCTGGTGGTGTCTTTCACCACCGACTGGCGTTTTTCGCCGGCGCGGTCCGAAGAAATCGTCAACGCATTAGTTCAGGTTGATAAAGACGTGAGTTACGCCTGCATTGAATCTGAAAGCGGTCACGATGCGTTTCTGTTACCTATCCCGCGTTACATGGCAGTGTTCGGAGCCTATATGCAACGGATCGCCCGGGAACTCGGGGAGGATGTGGCATGAACGCATTGCGTGAAGACCTGAACATTATTCAGCAATGGGTTAAGCCTGACAGTCAGGTACTGGATCTTGGCTGTGGCGAAGGAGTCTTGCTGAAGTATCTGCGCGAAGCCAAAAACGTCCGTGGTTACGGGCTGGAAATCAGCCCGGAAAAAATCACCGCCTGCATTGCCAATGGCGTCAACGTGGTGGAGCAGGACCTCAACCAGGGGCTGAATAATTTCACCGATCACAGCATTGATACCGTGATTATGACCCAGGCACTGCAGGCGGTGGATCGTCCGGATTTGCTGCTGGATGAAATGCTGCGCATCGGCGATGAAGCCATCGTTACTTTTCCTAACTTCGGGTACTGGCGTACCCGTTTCTATCTGTTACTGAAAGGCCGTATGCCGATGTCGGAGACGCTGCCTTATAACTGGTACGATACGCCCAACATTCACCTGTGCACCTTTCTGGATTTTGAAATTCTGTGCCGTGAAAAAGGCATTCAGATCGTCAACAAAACCGTGGTGGACGGAGAGCACAAAGAACACTGGACGATTCGTCTGTGGCCGTCCATGCTGGGAGAAATCGCTGTGTATCACATTAAGAGGAAGTGACGATGAAAACCCTGATCATAAGTCTGTTTGCTTTACTCTCTGCCTTTTCCCTGCCGGCGGTGGCTGACCGGGGAGAGCAGAAGCAGGTCTTCGGCGATTACGAGATCCATTACATGGGGCTCAACTCCAGCTTTCTTGAACCTGAGGTAGCCGAGGCTTATGGCATTCCGCGTTCACGTTCCATGGGCTACCTGAGTATCAGTATCATGAAAACGACCACCGATGAGGATGTGCCGGAAGCCCTCACCGGTGACGTCCGTGGTCAGATGCAGAACATGATTGGCCAGAAGAAAGAACTGGAATTCAAAGAAATAAAAGAACGGAATGCCATTTATTACATCAGTACCTTCCGGTTTGATCAGGAAGATGTCTACAAATTCACACTTCAGGTGTCACCGGATGGTGAATCCCGGACATTTGATGTGAAATTCGATCAGCGCTTTTACGATTAACACAGACCCTCGGCATTGTGATTAAAAAACCAACAAAGATGCCGTGCACTTTTTATAAAGTGGTCTGACCGACTGATGAGCTGAGTATGAAATTAGTATTAGCCAGCGGAAATGCCGGTAAGCTGCGGGAGTTTTCCCAACTGTTTGCCACTCACTTTGCCGATCAGGGTATTGAACTGATTTCGCAGAAAGAACTGAAGGTTACGGAAGCCGAAGAAACCGGCATGACCTTTGAGGCCAATGCCCTGCTGAAAGCCCGTAACGCCTGTGAACAGACCGGCCTGCCGGCGCTGGCCGATGACTCCGGTCTGGAAGTGGATGCGCTGCAGGGGGAACCCGGTGTGTTCAGTGCCCGTTTTGCCAAAGAAGATGACGGCTTTGGTGTTGGCGATGCGGCCAACAATGCCAAGCTGCTGCACTATATGCAGGGCATACCGGATGAGCTGCGTACCGCACGCTTCCGCTGCATTCTGGTCTATATGCGCAGTGCCGATGATCCGCAGCCACAGGTGTTTGAAGGCAGCTGGGAAGGGCGCATTCTGCAGTCTGAAGAAGGCGGTGGTGGCTTTGGTTACGATCCCTTGTTCTTTGTCCCCTCTGAGGAATGTTCTGCGGCCAGTCTGACGAAAGAGCGTAAGAACGAACTGTCGCACCGGGGCCGGGCAATCACCGAGCTGCTGGCCAACTGGCGTCGCTGATTTTATGCTGCAGCTGCCTCCTTTAAGCCTCTATGTGCACGTGCCCTGGTGCGTGCGCAAGTGTCCTTACTGTGATTTTAATTCTCACCAGGCCGATGCCGAATTGCCGGAAGAAGACTACGTCGGGCAATTACTGGCCGACCTGGATCAGGATCTGCCCTGGGCTCAGGGGCGCGAGCTGCAGAGTATTTTTATCGGCGGCGGTACCCCAAGCCTGTTATCCCCGGACGCTTATAAACGCCTGTTTCATGGTTTACAGACACGGCTGGCGTTTGCCCGGGATATTGAAATTACCCTGGAAGCAAACCCGGGTACTTTTGAGGCCCAGAAGTTTGCGGCCTACCGTGAGCTTGGTATCAACCGGCTGAGTATCGGCATTCAGAGCTTTAATGATCAGCACCTGACGGCACTGGGGCGCATCCATGACGGTGAGCAGGCCCGGACTGCCATCGGTATGGCAAAGAAAGCCGGGTTTGATAACTTTAATCTGGATTTGATGCACGGTTTACCTGGCCAGACACCGGAGCAGGCCATGGATGATCTGCAACAGGCGCTGGCCTTTGAACCTCAGCATCTGTCCTGGTATCAGCTGACGTTAGAACCCAACACCGAGTTTTATTCCCGGCCGCCGCAGCTGCCGGAAGACGATACCTTGTGGGATATTCAGGAAGCCGGACTGGCGTTGCTGGAGCAACATGGTTTCGGCCATTATGAAGTGTCAGCCCACGCCAGAGCAGGGCGGGAATCCCGCCATAATCTGAACTACTGGCGCTTTGGTGACTATCTGGGGATTGGTGCCGGGGCCCATGGCAAAATTACCCTGCCGGACAGCCACGTGATTTTCCGTACCCGCAAAACCCGGCTGCCGCGTGACTATCTTAATCCAGAAAAAAACTGGCTGGCGGGCAAAGAAACCGTTGAGCCGGAAGACATCGGCTTTGAATGTCTGATGAATGGTCTGCGTCTGCGCGATGGCATCAGTGTTGAAACCTTCGAAGATCACACCGGGCTGCCGCTGCAGTCTATTTCTCCGACGCTGTCCAAAGCTCAGAATATGGGCCTGTTGAATGTCGATAAAAACATATACCCCAGTGAAAAGGGGCGTCAGTATCTGAACGAATTACTGGCGTTGTTTCTGACCGACTGACCACAATTATGCTTCAGGCAGCAGTTACTCTCAGTGTCTGCAGAAATTCTTCAGCAGCCATTACGCCTATGCCATAACCATCCTGCAGTTTCTGTTTATTCATGGTCAGACGGCTGACCGCAAAATCAGCCGGTGGTGCAATAACACGGATAGTGCAGCCCGGGGGTGGGTTGTCGATAAAATCCAGGCTTTCATTGTATTCACTGCCACGGTTCTGCATGGTTTCCCAGATGCTGGCATCGGCACCAAACATACGTTGCACCGCACGTTTTAATATCCGCTGGGATAAAGATAAACCGGCCGTGGATTGTGGTGGATGCGTTTCTGCTTTGCGATAACCCAGTGGCCGTGACAACACCACGGTTATATCCCGTGCGCCCATTTCCCAGGCTTTTTTAACCGGAATCGAATCGGTAACGCCGCCATCCACGTATCGGACATCATCGATCACCACGGGTTTGCGGAATGCGAAGGGCAAAGCGCAGGTGGCAACCATCAAAGCATGAATATTATTGGGGGTGACTCTCAGGTACCGGGGTTCGCCATCCCGCACGCGGCAGACGGTAACGTAAAGAGGAATTCCCTGATTAATCGCCGGTAAATTCAGTGGCCACTGATCATGGCCGTAATTCCACAGCCAGTCGACATCGGTGAGGTGGCCGCCCTTTAATCCGCGCAGTGGATTAAAGAAATCCCGGCGGGTGGCGTAATTAATAATAATATCCCGTGAGCGCTGTGGCTGGCCGGTGATAAAGGCGGACAGGTTGGTTGCTCCGGCGGAAACACCCATGGCAAAGTCATAGGGGTTGTAGCCGTGCTGCATAAAACTGTCCAGCACGCCGCTGGCAAAAATACCACGCATAGCGCCCCCTTCAACAACGAGTGCAGTAGTTGAAGGTAAATTTTCAGTGATTCGTGTGTTGTGCATTCAAACCTCCGGCATGGCCAAAAGTTTATGGCGGCAGGTGCATCTGGGGTAATGAATAAATGTTATGCCGGTAATAGAGAGAGTAAAACGCGGAATGTCAGGAAAGACTGTTGCATGCAGCGGCTGGCGCCGGGCAAATAGGGTGCGGTACAGAAGGAAAAAGAGAACATCAGCCACCCGGACTAAGGGTGGCTGACGGGGTCAGGCTTTGCTGTCGTCTTCTTCGACAGGCATTACCACCAGAGCATTAAAGCGCTCATTGTCATGCAGGGATTCAAAACTCTGATCACGGCCGGCCAGTACGCGCAGGGATTCGGAGCGCTCAATCGCACTCTGCAGATCACGCAGGGCCTCTTCCACACTGCCGGATTCGGCATAAGCACAGGCACGCTGGTAGAGGGCATGACTGTTATCCGGATCGATTTCCAGCGCCCGGTTAGCCAGGCTGTTAGCCCACTGAGTTTGTCCCAGCGCCAGTGCGGCGTCGGCTTTGTAGGTCAGTGCTTCAAGGTCATCCGGACGTAACTGCAGAATCTGATCGTAAATCGCGATTTTGCTTTGTGCCGTGCTTTCCTGCGAGGCTTTCAGCCACAGTGAGTGAATCTCGTTGGTGAGTTCAATCTCTTCCTGTGCGCGGGCAATATGGCGCGACTTGCGGTGCAGTTCGTGTTCCAGTTTATCCAGCCGTTCTTCATACGAAGCGGTAATACGCTGAATTTCATCGTTGGCAAATTCGCCGACCCGTTGTTTCAGGTCGCGCAGGGAATTCCACCCCACCAGAACCAACAGGGATGACGCACCGGCAATCAGATAAAAGAAATAGGTCACCGTATCGGTGGAATAGGTGATCGCTTTGGAGGCCACGTCGACTTCCCGATCGGCTATCCGGGCGGTCAGTTCGACGCGGGCATCGGCTATTTCCTGACGAAGGTTTTTCACTTCATCCAGCATATAGCGTTCGGTGAACGGGCTGTAGAGCGGCTCTTTAAGCGACTCGATGGTTTTCTGTGCTTTCTCGTCTGCCTGCTCAGTATCTTCTGCTGCATAAGCAGTGATACTCAGCAGCAGAGAGAAACAGAGCAGTATTGGCTTCATGCAGTCTGTTGGTCTGTCCAGCTGGCGGATTGTTCGATCAGTTGCTCATGCAGAGCTTTGACCGCTTTACCATAGTCAGCGTCGCTGACCAGGAACATCATGTCCACCTGACGCATCGCCTGGTGCACAGATTGAATATTAACACCTGCTGACGATAATGCACCCGCCGCCTTCTGTAACAGGCCTGGAATTTTCAGATCAGAACCGATGGCGCTGACCATAGCCAGTTTCTCAACGCGGATGTCCGCATCAGGATAAGCACCCTGCAGGCGGTCCATTAACCAGTTAATGCGACGTTTATTACCTTTCAGATAATGCGTCACTGTGTTGGCGTTAAAGTCTTTGGTCAGCACGCGGACGCCGGATTCCAGCACCAGATCATTCATGCGCTGAGCATACAGTGCATCACCGACCATATCCTGATCGAAAATTTCCAGTGCCCAGACGTTACGGGCGCCGGCAATGATTTCCACTTTCGGTGTCTGACTGCAGTAATCGTTATGAATCACGGTACCACTGTGTTCCGGTTCAAACGTATTTTTAACGCGCAGCAGAATATTCTTTTTACGCAGCCCGGCAGCAGCCCGTGGGTGAATGGCTTCCATCCCCAGGTTCGCCAGCTGGTCGGCGACGTCATAGTTAGTCTGGCCGATAGGATGCACTTTGCCATCGCCAACCAGTACCGGATCGGCAGTACTCAGGTGGTATTCTTTGTGAATAACCGCTTCTGAAGCGTTGGTCAGAGTGGCAATACGGCTGAAGGTCATTTCGCTGTAGCCCCGGTCAAAGGTACGCATCAGGCCTTCGCGGCACTGGGTATAGCCGGTGACAATCGGCATTTCTTTGCAGAAATCGATGTCTTTAAAGGCTGAACCGATATGCTCGTCCAGACCCATCTGATCATCGGAACGCCAGTTCGTCAGATCCACAAAGGTGGCATTAACATCGTGCTTGCGCAGCAGCTGGACGGAGTTAAAGGCACTGTGGGCTTCACCCAGTGCACTCAGCATTTCGCGTACGCGGTGCAGGTGATCATCCAGCTGGAAGTGACCGAAGTTACATACCACTTCCAGGTGTTCCAGACATTCGTGTACGTCCTGAATACGGCCCTGGATAAACTGGTCAGCGCGTTTCTGGATCAGCGGGTCAGCGCCGAACATTTCTTCGTTCACACTCAGCATCTGTTCCTGAACTTCGTCCAGTTTTTCCTGCCATGGACGTTTTTCGTCCATTTCAGAGAACAATGCGTACACACCGGCTTCACCGGTCTTCTTATGCTCCAGCAGGCCGTTGGTCATGCCGGCATAAGCAGAGACAACAAAGGCACGCTGATACAGGGTGCTGCTGCCATCTTCGAGTTTTTTCGGGCGTAACCAGATATTCTTAAGAACATCGTCGTAGCGGCTCATGGATGTGCCGCCGATTTTTTCAACACTGTGGAGTGCCATAATTACCTTCCTGTCAGAATCTGAGTAACTGAAAAAATGGCCGGATATACCGGCCACTGTTGTGCTGCCGGAGCTGACTGCAGGGCTGCAGTTGCTCCCGGTCGTTATCAGTCAGTTACAGTTTCTGCTGACAGCTCATAAGCGCCGTCTTTGTTGTGTACTTCGTTGCCGATCAGCGGCGGATTGAAGACACAGGCCATTTTCATTTCACTGAAACCACGCAGCAGATGCTGGTCGTTTTTGTCGAGAATATACAGAGTACCCGGTTTGATCGGATACACTTTGCCGTCTGCGACGGTTTCAACTTCACCTTCGCCACTGATGCAGTACACAGATTCGAGGTGGTTCTGATACCAGATCGGTGTTTCTGTGTTGGCGTAAATTGTGGTGATGTGGAAAGAGAAACCCATATTGTCGTCTTTCAGCGACATACGCACGCTGTTCCAGGTACCGGTTTCACTTTCGATTTTACGACTTGAATTTTCACACTCTTCGAGAGTACGGACGATCATGTTTGTTTCCTTAAATTCTGTTGATGACGATGTATAAACTGAGCGGCTGGCGGCGCCCCATGACTCATAAGTACATGGCGGCGCCTGGATGCCGGCTCAGGAAGCCTTGGAAATCTGCTCGGCCATGACGTCGCCGATACAGGTGTCGAGAATTTCCAAGCCTTTCTTCAGGTTTTCTTCTTCAATGGTCAGTGGCGTCAGTACTTTCACCACCTGGCCATCGGAACCACTGGTTTCAATAACCAGGCCGCGTTTAAACGCCAGCTCAGTAATCTTATCGGCGATATCACCGTTGGCACATTCCAGACCCTGCATAATGCCGCGGCCTTTGTGCTTCAGCTGACCACCATGTTCCGCCTGAATTTCTTTCAGACGTGAACGCAGGATCTTGGCTTTGTGCTGCACTTCTTTCGCGAAGCTGTCATCTGCCCAGTAAGTTTCCAGCGCTTTGGTGGCGGTTACGAAGGCATGGTTGTTACCACGGAAAGTACCGTTATGCTCACCCGGCTTCCAGGTATCCAGCTCTTCTTTCAGCAGTACGATGGCCATTGGCAGACCATAACCACTCAGCGATTTGGACTGGGTGATCACGTCCGGCTCAATACCGAACTCTTCAAAGCTGAAGTAAGTTCCGCTACGGCCACAGCCAGCCTGAATGTCATCAACGATCAGCAGCATGTCATAACGCTTACACAGCGCCTGCAGGCCCAGCATCCAGGCAGCAGAAGCGGCGTTCAGACCGCCTTCACCCTGAATACACTCAACGATCACAGCGGCCGGATGGCCCAGACCGGAGGATTTGTCCTGCAGAGCTTTTTCAAAGTAGTGCAGGGTGTTGTAGTCACCCAGATAGCCGTCAAACGGCATAAAGTGTACGCCCGGCAGCGGCATACCAATGGACTCTTTGTATTTGCCATTGGCGGTCACAGCGGCGGCACCCTGGGTCACACCGTGGAAACCGTTGGTAAAGGAAACAATATCCGTACGGCCGGTATTTTTACGGGCGATCTTCAGCGCAGCTTCCACTGCGTTGGTGCCGGTCGGGCCGGTGAACTGGATTTTGTAGTTCTTCATGCCGCGTGGTTTCAGGATCAGACGCTCATAGGTCTCCAGAAACGCTGTTTTAGCTTCTGTGTGCATGTCCAGTCCGTGGGTGATGCTGTCGGACTGAATATAATCGATCAGCGCGCCCTTGAAGTGCGGGTTGTTATGCCCGTAGTTCAGGGTACCGGCGCCACCGAGGAAATCGATGTATTGATTGCCGTCGCTGTCAGTGAGTGTGGCGTTCTGCGCTTTGGTGAAAGTTACCGGGAATGAACGGCAGTAACCACGCACATTGGATTCGAGCTTCTCATAAATATCCATAGTGTTTTACTCCTGTGTCGTTATCTGTGTTGCGAGCTTGGTGCAAGATTAAAAGGACCGATATGTACGAGCTTCTCTGTCTCGTGTTCGCCGTTGAAGTGTTGCTCACGGTCAAACATATCGCTGTCGTTAAGCGGGGCGTCCAGGGTCGCCGCAAGGCGCTGGAATGTCTTCCAGGAGGCCTGGTTGTCCGGGGTGATGGTGGTGTGCAGGTGCTTCACTTCACCGCCCAGGCGGCTGAGCAACTGCATCAGCATCTGACTGGCAAGCCCCTGTCCCCGGGTGGACGCATCCACCGCCACCTGCCAGACAAACAGCACGTCAGGCTGCTGCGGCAGACGATAGCCGGAGATAAAGCCGACCATCTGGCCATCGCGTTCAGCTACGATAGAAGTGTCAGAAAAGTGGGAACACTGCAGGAGGTTGCAGTACATTGAATTGACGTCTAAAGGTTTACAGCGCTCTACCAGCGCAAAAACCTCAGAACCATCGGTCGAAACCGGCTTTCTGAAACTGAAATTACTTTCAGTTGTAACAATTTTTTGATTCGAAGTTTTCGAATAAGGGTCCATTTTAGGATTCAGGCCCCGCGTACCGAGCAAAATCAGCTAAAGTTGATACTGACTTCGTCATTACGACGCCTGTTATTTACTTAGAACACTAAACAATTTAGCATCACTGAAAAATATTTACAACTCTAAATAAAACTGAGAGCAATATGGACAAAGAACCCTGGCTGACATTTTCCCTGGAAGACACGGTGTACGCTCTGCCGGTCAAACACATACGCGAAGTGAGCCCCTGGGCCCGCCCGGAGCCGGTTCCGGCGGCGCCTCACATGGTTGAAGGCATCATCAATTCACGCGGTGAAATCGTCACTGTGGTTGAGGCCAGAACCATGCTGGGGCTGGAATCCGTTGAGGCGGATGACGATACCCGCATCATGACGCTGGAGCTGCCCGGTGAAACCATCGGCCTGACAGTGGATAAAGTGCGGGAGATCACCCAGCTGGCGAAGGAAGAGATCGAGCCGCCCCACACCCCTCAGGCGGCGATTCTCGGTACCCGGCAGGTGGATGACATCCTGGTGGTGGCTCTCGACATCGGTTATATCAGTGAACTGTCGGCGCGGGAGGGAAAATGAGCGTTTTAGGGATCGTTAGTGGTAATATTCCGGCTCAGAAGAAAAACCGCCGGGACAAAGATATGAACCGCTATGAAGAAGTGTTGGTTGCACTTCGCCGCATTATCCGTGCTACGGATTTGCATTCCCGCCAGCTCAGCAAGATTTCCGGCCTGACCGCCCCGCAATTGCTGATCCTGCAACTCCTGCGTCAGCAGGAAGAATTAACCGTGGGCGAGGTGGCGCAGCGCGTCAGTTTGTCTCAGGCCACGGTGACCACCATTATTGACCGTCTGGAAAAACGCCATTTAGTGCGTCGTGAGCGCGGCAGCAGTGATAAACGCAAAGTGTTTGTGTATCTGACTCCGGAAGCCAACGATATTCTGGTGGATGCTCCGCGCCCGCTGCAGGACAGCTTTATCCAGCAGTTTCAGGATCTGCACGACTGGGAACAGACGATGATTCTCAGTGCGCTGGAGCGGGTGGCTTATATGATGGATGCCCAGCACATTGATGCTTCCCCGGTACTCGATGTCGGCGCGCTGGACCGTCTGGCACGACACACCTGATACTTCCTCAGTGGCTGGCACCCATGTCAGCCTTCCTGCGATATAAATGACCGGGTGCGGCTCTTGCGTAGCCGCGCTTTCGTTTATACTGACGCATACCGTATTTTCCGCATCACTTTCTCAGTCTCAGGACCGGCTTATGGCCAGGCGTAATGAATTGGTCACAGCCGATGTGATAGTCAGTACAGAGTGTTGCAAACAGTTAGGGTTCTAAACAGATCGGAGGCTTCATATGACAGACGTAGTAATTGTGGCGGCAACGCGCACAGCAATAGGGACTTTTGGTGGCTCACTGGCCAGTGTTCAGGCAGCGGATCTGGGCGCCACTGTTATCCGTTCACTGCTGGAAAAAACCGGCGTGGATGGCGCGCAGGTCAATGAAGTTCTCATGGGCCAGGTGCTGACTGCCGCCTGTGGGCAGAACCCGGCGCGCCAGGCCGCGATCAAAGCCGGGCTGCCGGATACCGTGCCGGCAATGACCATCAACAAAGTGTGTGGCTCTGGTCTGAAAGCACTGCATCTGGCGGCACAGGCCATCAGCTGTGGTGATGCGGATATCGTTATTGCCGGTGGTCAGGAGTCTATGTCCAATGCTCCGCACGCGCTGCCGAATTCCCGTAATGGTCAGCGTATGGGCAACTGGAACATGGTCGATACCATGATCTCCGACGGCCTCTGGGACGCGTTCAATGATTATCACATGGGGGTGACGGCGGAAAACATTGCCGATGAATACAACATCAGCCGTGCAGAGCAGGATGAATTTTCTGCCGCCTCGCAGAGCAAAGCGCTGGCTGCCATTGAAGCCGGTACCTTCAAAGAAGAAATCACTCCGGTGAGCATTCCGCAGCGCAAAGGTGATCCGCTGATCTTTGATACCGACGAAAACCCACGTGCCGGTATCACCACTGAGAAACTGGCCGCTATGCGCCCGGCGTTCAAAAAAGACGGCTCGGTCACCGCCGGTAATGCTTCGTCGCTGAATGACGGTGCGGCGGCAGTGATGCTGGCCAGCCGTGAAAAAGCCGAAGCCCTGGGGCTGCCCGTTCTGTGTACCGTGAAGGCTTATGCCAATGCCGGTGTTGATCCGAAAATCATGGGCACAGGGCCGATTCCGGCAACCAGAAAATGCCTGCAGAAAGCTGGCTGGAGCATCAGTGATCTGGATCTGATTGAAGCCAATGAAGCCTTTGCGGTGCAGGCGCTGTCGGTGAATAAAGGTCTGGAGTGGGATGCCGGCAAGATCAATGTTAATGGCGGTGCCATTGCACTGGGCCACCCGATCGGTGCTTCCGGCTGCCGCATATTCGTCACTCTGCTGCACGAAATGATCCGCCGTGATGCGAAAAAAGGCCTGGCCACTCTGTGTATCGGTGGTGGTATGGGGGTCGCTCTGGCCGTCGAACGCTGATAGTGAGCGCAAGCCAACCCGGCGCCTGGTTGCCCCGCAGCAGCCCGCCGGGTATGGCTGTCTTTTCGTAACTGACATTTAAGACAGATAGCCTGTAACGCTGCGAAATTCCCTTCAATTGCCCGGATACCTCCCCGGACGCAGAATTCTTTTCTAATCTTTCCTTAGGGGCCTGTTAACACTATTCACTTAGTGTAACAGGCCCTGGTAATCAGACTTTTTTCTGGTGTTTACCTGCCCGGTGCTTTTTGGGTGTCTGGTTATCACATCGTTTTCTGCCCTTCGCCGGCAGATGGATTCACGTTCAGCAGGGACATTTCAATGTTAAAGAGACTCAGACTGGGGCGGCAGATAGGGTTTGCCCAGGGACTGGTGATGGCGGTTTTTATTATCGTGGCCATCACCACAGTAGCGGACCTGGCGGGTCTGCAGACCGGTTTTTCACAGTACCGTGCTTCTTCATCGGTCAGCAGTGAGGCCGGCCTGCTGAGGGCGGAGATGCTGGCCACCCATATGGCGGTGAAGGATTTTCTGATTCATGGCCGGGATGATGATTACAGCCTCTACCAGCAACAGATGGCGAATATGGAGCAGACGCTGAACAGCATGGATGAGCGTCTGACGGCGACGAAACAAACCGGCGAGTTAGAGAAAATCCGCTCCTTGCAGCATGACTATGATGCCGCCTTTAACGCTGCTGTTAATAACAGTCACGAACGTGAAGCGGTTATTCAGAATGCACTGTTACCGGCGGGTCAGCGCATGCGGGAAGCGATCAGCACCATTGTTGAATATGCCTATCTCGATGGTGAAACCAAGCCTACTTTTTACGCCTCCCGAGTGCAGGAAGCTATGTTTCTCGGGAGTCTGTATTTCAATATTTTTCTTAAATCCAACCGCGCCGATGATTATGAATTTGCCATGACGCAACTGCAGAACGAACTGAGTTACCGCATTGATACCCTGCAGGGCAGTGTCAGTGATGAGGATACCCAGGAACTGATCGGCGAATTCCGTCAGGCCTACAACGATTATCTGAGCACGGCCGAACAGGTGTATGAACTGACGGTGGAAGGACACGCCATCGTCAGTCAGCAGCTCGACAGCAGCGGCCCTCAGATTACCTCCATTTTAACGGAGCTCAGTGAACGTCTGAGTACGCAACAGGCATCGCTGGGCGAGTCGATCCAGCAGCAGGACAGCAGCACTATGCTGCGTATCATCGTATTTTCTGTACTGGCAGTTGTGATCGGTGTGGTGTTCTCGGTGCTGGTAACCCGTGGCATCGTGCGACCGGTGAACCGGGCGGTAGAGGCCGCCAATGTGGTTGCTTCCGGTGACCTGAACGTCAGTCTGGATCACAGTGGCTCTAACGAAACCAGTCGCCTGTTAGCCGCGCTGCAGAAAACCGCCGATAATCTCAGAGGCGTGATGACCAGCCTGTCTTCCACCGCTACCACGCTGACAGCAGAATCAGAAACCCTCAATGATGTGACCGGAGCCAATCTGCGCGGCGCCGATGAGCTGATGCAGAAGGCCGATCAGATCTCCACGGCCATTAATCAGATGGCCAGCTCCATCCGTACCGTGGCGGGCAATGCTCAGGATGCCTCCGGGGCCGCCGATGAAGCACGGGTCGAAGCCGAACAGGGACGCTTGCTGGTGGACAACACCATTCATTCGGTCAGTCGCCTGGAAACCGACCTCAGCGAAACCGCAGCCAATATCACTCAGGTGGCGGAACGCACTCAGGACATCGGCTCTATTCTGGACAGCATCCGTGCCATTGCTGAGCAGACCAATCTGCTGGCTCTGAATGCCGCCATTGAATCCGCCCGCGCCGGTGAGCAGGGACGGGGCTTTGCGGTGGTGGCCGATGAAGTACGCAATCTTGCCGGGCGCAGTCAGGAAGCCACGGAAGAAATTCAGAGCATGATTGAAGCCCTGCGTGACAGCAGTGATCAGGCGGTCGCGCGGATGGCCGTAAGCCGCGAAACCGTCACCGCCTGTGTGTCAGAAGCGGATAAATCAGGCTCTGCGCTGACCAATATCAGCGCCGCGGTGAATAAAATTACCGACATGAACAGCCGTATTGCCGCGGCAACGGAAGAGCAGAGCGTCGCCGCAGAACACGTCAGCAGTCATGTGGCTGAAATGCATCAGATCAGTCAGCTCTCGCGTGAAAATGTCGACCGCACCGTAAACTCCAGCCAGCAGCTGGCGGTGATGGCAGGCAACCTCGACGACCTGATCGGGCATTTTAAAATCTGAGCGGCAGGGCGTTGCTGTGCGCCCCTGCATTTGCGCCTGTTCAGTTTGTCAGAACGGGCTCTAATACATAAAGCTGATTTATGGGTCGTCTTATTCAATCGGGTAAGGCGATCTCCCGGCGGCCTTTATATAGTCAGGGTATTCCCACTGCATTTCTCCTTCAACCAGAACCATGGCATGGATACGCTTATGACTATGCAAACGCACCCCGGGCAAATGATGACCCAGCCTCTGCTGATTTCTGACCTGCTGGAATACGCCGCCCGTCATCATGGTGACCAGCAGGTTATCAGCCGCCGGCTGGAAGGTGATATTCACAGTTACGCTTATCGTGACGCGCTGGCGCGTTCAAAACGGCTGGCCAATGCGCTGCAGTTTCTGGGTGTACAGCCCGGTGACCGGGTCGCGACGTTAGCGTGGAACGGCTACCGCCATCTTGAATGCTATTACGCCATATCCGGAAGCGGTGCGGTTTGTCATACGGTTAACCCGCGTTTATACAGCGAACAGATCGAATACATTATCAATCATGCCGAAGACTGTTATGTGTTTCTGGACGCCTGTTTTGCGCGCCTGCTGGAGCCGGTAGCAGAACAGTTAACTTCCGTGCGCGGATTTATCTTTATGGTGGATGAAGCGCAGATGCCGGAAACCAGTCTGCCCAATCCGATCAATTATGAAGCCCTGTTAGCGGCTCAGCCGGAAGAATTCAGCTGGCCGTCGTTCTCTGCCGAAACCGCCGCCTGTCTGTGTTACACCTCCGGCACCACAGGTAACCCGAAAGGTGTTTTATATTCCCACGCCTCCACCATTCAGCATGCGTTCGCCAGCCGTAATCCGGATGCGCTGAATGTCTCGGCGGATTCTGTGGTGATGCCGGTGGTGCCTATGTATCACGTCTGTGCCTGGGGGATGCCTTATATTGCCCCCATGGCCGGTGCGACACTGGTGCTGCCCGGCGATGGCATGGACGGTAAAAGTCTGCACGAGTTAATTGAATTTGCGCAGGTGGATTTAATGCTGGGTGTGCCGACGGTGTGGTTAGGGTTGCTGGATTATCTGAAAAAAGAAAACAAACGCATGGACTCGGTAAAAACCGTAGGAGTCGGGGGCTCGGCGTCACCGCGCTCGCTGGTGGAAAAACTGGACAAAGAATACGGCGTGTACCTGCTGCCGATCTGGGGCATGACGGAAACCTCGCCACTGGCGACACTGGGCGCGAGAACGAAAGCCATGCAACACATGAGCGACGATGAACGCTATCGCATACAGACGACCGCCGGCAAGCCCATGTTTGGTATTCAGCTGGAAATCTTTGGTGAAGATGATGAACCATTAATTCATGACGGCAAAACCCGGGGTTATTTAAGAGTGCGTGGCCCCTGGGTGCTGGAAGCCTATTATAAAAATGAAAAGCCGGAATCCTTTTTTATCGATCAGCAGGGTAACCGTTGGTTTGATACCGGTGATATTGCGGTAATCGATGAAAACAGCTATCTGCAGATTGTTGACCGTGCCAAAGATGTGGTGAAATCCGGTGGTGAATGGATTTCCAGTATCGATCTTGAAAATGCCGCGGTTGGTCACCCTCAGGTGCTGGAAGCCTGTGTTATCGGCGTGCGTCATCAGAAATGGGATGAACGGCCACTGTTGTTTATTGTGCAGCAGCAGGGAGCCAATTTAAACAAAGAAGATATTCTGCAATACCTGGAAGGCCAGGTAGCAAAATGGTGGTTGCCGGACGATGTGCTGTTTGTCCCTGAATTGCCGCACACTGCCACCGGCAAACTGCAGAAGCGCTCACTGCGCGATGAATATATCGACTACCTGGTGGAACAGAACTGATTCCGGTTAATCCGTTTTATGGGCAGGCAGCGAAACCCGGAAGCAGGTTTTACCCGGCACGCTGCTGACCTTTATATCCCCCTGATGGCGCTGAATAATACTGTATACTGTGGATAAGCCCAGCCCGGTGCCTTTGCCGATTTCTTTGGTAGTGAAAAAAGGGTCAAATATTTTTGACTGTATCTCCTGCGGGATGCCACTGCCTGAGTCTTCAACCTCCAGTAACCAGATATTATCCTGCTGATACAGCCTGACAGACAGTACTCCGTGACCCTGCATGGCATGCACAGCGTTCTGGATCAGGTTGACGATCACCTGCCCCAGTAAGCCGGGGTTGCCTTCAATGACAGCGCTTTGCGGGAGTTCAGTGCGGGTGTCGATGCCGCTGTTGAGCTGATGCTTCATCAGATTGACGGCACTGTGTATACACTCGCATAAATCCATCGCAGAGGTTTCCAGTCCGTCGCGGCGGGCAAAGGTTCGCAGGTTGGTGACAATATCGCTGACCCGCTTTAAACCGTTTTTGGATTCATTCACCAGCGAATAAATATCTTCCATCATAAATTCCAGGTCTGCCGCTTCCCGCTCCTGGCTGATCTGTTGGCGCAGACGGCTGCCGATAACGTCATCGCCCTGATGAATGGCGTGGGTGAATTCTTCGTGCAGGTTCAGCATGCGTGACATGGTCTGAATATACTCATCCAGTGGCTCAAAATTACTCATAATAAAGGACACAGGATTGTTGATTTCATGAGCAATGCCCGCAGCCAGTTGTCCTACCGCAGACAGCTTTTCTGAATGATAAAGCTGCTCCTGTGTCTGGTGCAGTCTGGACAAGGTATTCTGCAGCCGCTGGTACTGAATTTTCAGGCGGCTTTCGGACAGCTGACGTTCCAGTTGTGTGCGTATCTGTTCCACGGTTTTCTCCAGCAGGCTTAAACGCGCGACGTCCAGCTGGCTGGCAGCTTCTTCGGTTAAAAAAGCAATGAACCAGGTACTGGTTTTTTCATAACAACGCAGAGGAAAAAGAATACTGGCACTGATAGGGTGGGAGGTTAAGGCTGATGCTGCACTGTGCTCCTGACGGCTGCGGTCAAGTTGCAACAGCAGCGGCCGGTCAGCGGAAATATCGGCCGCCAGTGCCTGTTCAGCAATATTTTGCCAGGACTGGCTGACCGCCAGTGGCGGCGGATAAACGCCACACAGCCCGGCGTCGTCATTGACATACAGCAGAGCACTGGCCTGAATCAGTCCCTGCAGCAGGCTGGCCAGTTCCGCCATCTGTTGTGTGCTGAATTCCGCTTCACGGTTCATGCGGGCCAGAAACGTGAGCAGTTCCAGTTCGTGATTACGGCGGCTGCGCAATTGCTCGGCCGCTGAGTATTCCTGCCATTCCTGGCCGATCAGGCTGGCCAGAAAATCAGCCTGTAAATCATTCAGCTGATACAGGTGATGAATTTTCAGTGCGGACAACTCCGGCAATAATTGCTGTCTGATGGCGGGGGGAACAAAACAGATCAGCCGGGTCGTTGTATTGCTTAAATCCTGGCGTAAAAACCTGAGCAGCGCTATGTATTCACCGGCGTTGACGGTATTCATGGTCACAACCAGCAGCGGCAGATGCCATTGCTTTTTTAACCACTTTTTCAGCGCCCTGTCGTTATCTGCTGAGCAGGGAACCGACAGATAGCCGGAGTGCTCCGGGCTGGCTGCCCGGGACATATTACAGGGCAGCGACAGGCCCTGGGCTGTAAGATCGACTGATGAAAACGGTAACTCGCCGATTAAGGCCCATTGTGGGGGTTGAGAAAAAGACAGTTCGTGTGCGGCCATAACATACTCCAACCTGATCTACACTCAGCTTAGACCCGGCAACGGCCAGGCTTAGACCGGTCTGCAATGTTGCTAAGCTGATTGTTTCTCTTTGGTTATATGGAGAGCTTGTTATGTTGGTTCGACTGGTTTACTACTCAGTGGCGACACGGGATATGTCATTACTGGATGTACAGCAGATACTGGATGTTGCCCGCCCGAATAACGACTCGTTACATATCTGTGGCATGTTATGTTACGAACAACGCTACTTTCTGCAGGCACTGGAAGGGGAGCGTGAAGCCGTTAATGAGCTGTATCTGAGTATCGCTGATGATGCCCGTCACGACGAGATTGTGATCATCAGTTATGACGTAATTGAACAGCCGGTGTTTACTGAATGGCAAATGGGGTTTGCCCCGGCATCGGATCATTTTTACCGGCTGTTGTCAGAACTGGGGCAGAACCGGTTTGATCCTTCTGCACTGACACAACAACAGGCGCTGACGTTACTGCAGCGCCTGTCAGAGAACCCGGCATAACGCCGGGCAGGATTGCTTACTGAATCTGCAAACGTTTGCTGGCGGATGGTTGCTGACGTTTGGGTAATGTCAGCAACAGGATGCCATTTTCATACTTTGCAGAGGCGGTTTCTGTCTCGACTTCCTGAGGCAATTCGAAACTGCGCGAAACACTGCCGTAATAGCGTTCACTGCGCAGCACCTGATCGCCTTCTTTCTGGCTGTCGTGCTGTTTTACTTCCGCTTTCAGTGTCACCAAATTGCCGTCGATATCCACGTGGATATCGTCTTTGGCTACGCCAGGTAATTCCGCCTGAATACTGTAAGCTTCATCACTTTCATTAACCTGTACATGAATCTGCTTAGGCAAAGCCTGGCCATGCAATGGTTTTACATAAAAGCCATTGGCCACTTCATTAAAAAGGTCGTCAAATAAACCGGAACGGGTCGTCGGGAATAAGCTCATACAACATCCTCCTTTGAGAACATTAACAACAGTTTTAAAAAGTACCGCCGGGCTTTTCGGACACCGTGGTACTGAATTTTAAGCCTGATCAGAGCTTCGCTGAGTATTAAAATAGGGTCGCTGTGAATGCTTTCAAGGGCCGGATAAAAAAATTTTACCTTTTTACATACTCAGTGTGAGGCTCTTAAGGCAGAGCGGCAGACAGAAAGCAAAGAGGATAAAGCCTTAGTCCGGAGAGGAATTGTATAAAAGACTGATTATCCGGAGCTCAGTATCAGCCATCAATCATGTACAATTTTATGACACTCTGATTAAAATATTGATGGGATTTCAGTGTGTTAAATATCATAAAAAATACTTAGTCACCGCTGGCCAACTATTCCCGCTGCTCATCATATTTCTTCTTCCGGTTGCCATACCGGGCGGCAGATCATTCGTTGACTGAACCGGTTTTGACACTGCGCCAATGTACACTGGTACCGGATTGGGCGGATGTTTTCGTCATAACTTTGTTGGCTGACATTTATCGCCGGGTTTTTAGTATTGGCGGGTATAAAATGTCGGTGAACTGAGCATAAGCTTTTACTTGTCGTCGCTTCCGTGCTGGGGCAAGATATTTTTTATTTTCAGGGATGAATGCCATGTACTTCCGACTGAGCTCCAGCGGCTATGATATTGCCGGACCACTTAGCTGGTGTGCCAGTGCCAGACCGATTCATATCCCGGAAGGGGTGTTACATCGTGCGCTGCACAATCAGACTGGCCATATCGGCCCTTTACCGGGGGATATGGCGCGCTCTTCCATGGGGCTGATCAGTGGTGATCTTGGTGCTGTCATCGGCGACCGGGATTCTGGCCTTGGGCGTAGCTGGGAACGGGTTCACCTGATCGGGGTAAGCGCTGGCCAGCTGCATGAACGGCGCTATTCCAATTACAACACTGTGATTGGTTCCCATGGGCTGAATACCGCCATGATTCCTTTCGAAGGCATTGCCAACTGGGTGCTGAGCCAGAACCGCCGCTTTTATTATATTGTGGATATCGACCAGCGTAAGCCGCTGAACTTCACCGACCGCAATGGCAATGCCAGAGCTGAATCGGTACCGGTAAAGCTGCGTCAGGCATTGATTTACACTTCAGAGCATAATCCGGACGTGTGGATTAATATCCGGCAGGAGCACTATGACAGCCGGGTTGCTGCTCTGGCCGACCACGAAAGTATTGATTACGCTGCGGCCATAACAGACCAGCAGAAGATGAAAACAAGTAACTGGGAAGCGGTTAAAAGCCAGATCGCTGCCATCGATCAGCAGATAATCAACTGTCAGAACAACGGCGTCTGGAATTTGGTGGCCTGATAGCCGCCCAATAGCAGGATGTGCTGTGTGCAGTCCGAATACTGCATCAGGATTGCACACCGTCTCAGAAAGCAGGTAGCCCGTTAAACATAAGTGCCGGGTGGTCCGGCACTAGCTTGGCGCTCAACGCACACTTTGCTTTTCCTTTTATCTTTGAGATATCTGTCAGCACCATAGAATATGTTTGTGAGTATCATCAACAGACGCCGCGCTGCTCTCGGGAAAGCCAGGCCGCCTGAAAACCGCGTTGTCTGAAAAGCCGGAAAGGTTAACGCATAAGGCGAAAGCCGACAGGCAAAGCAATAAAATGGCAAAGCTGTAAAACGGCAAAATTAAAATGGCAATACCAGAAAGTGGAAGTGACTGAAGCCTGAGCGTTCCGGGTGTCACCAGAGAGGTTTTTCTATGTGGTGGATAATTAATGGCATCGGTTTGGTTGTTTTCTGGATTATCACCGATCTGAGTTCCGACTCGGTTATTGAAAGCCTGTTGGCACCGGCACTAACCGCTGTCTTTATCACAGGCTTTTCTGTAAAAATTCTTACGGCTGTTGAAGCTTCCGGTGGCCAAAGGTCAGGAAGAGACAGTGGTGGCTTTTTTACCGGTGGCTCAGGTGATGGTGGCGGTGGTTGTGCAGGAGGCGAAGGTGGCGGAAGCGATGGTGGGGGATGCTAGATAGCCATGAATGAAGATTTGATTGGGTTACCTGCACGTTTTCAGGGGAAAAGAACAAAGGAAAAGGATGTTTATGAAAACAGATTTATATTATGACGGTCAATTTCTTAAATGGGGTGATAAGTCACTGACTTTTAAAGCAACTTTTTAAAGCAACTTCCGGAATGACTGGGCATCAGATGCCTGGTGAGCAATGTACCCCCGAGGCAGGCCCGGTCCCTGAAGGGCAATATAAAGTATTCATTTCTGACCACGGCATTGCAGAAGATGATGGGCGCGGTATCTGTGCCTTAAAGCCTTCATGGGGTATTCAGGTTATACCGCGTGGAAGTGCTGCCGGGGGATGTGAGCCCTACTGGGCGAACTGGGGAAAAACAGAGCAAGGATGGAACCTGCAAATGATGCGACAAAAACATCCTGTTCGCCCAACCCGAGGAGCGGGTTCTATTTGCATGATTCTACCAAGGGATACAGTCACGGTTGTATTGAAGTTGAAACAGAAATATTTGATCACCTTCGTAAATACCATTCAGTAACAAAGAAGCCTTATGTCATTCTGCAGGTTAAATATGTCGCAGGGAGAAGCACAAATGGTGGTACGAAAATTTAGTCTGACGGCGGTGGCGCTGATGCTTTTCAGTTCATGTGCTCAGTCCGGTGTTGAGCAGGTCGCTGACATTAACAGCGAAGTGACTGGTTGCTTTACGATCTCTGATCAAAGGTTACTGGACCATGAACCGGTCATTCTGAGTACAACCATCGGTGAAGGCGATCAAACCCGGTCATGTCCCTGTCAATCAGCGTTGTTCAGGTATTCCGCCTACCAGAACAAGACCGGAAGTATTCATAGCCTGATGAGCGGGTATTTTACCACGCTTGGAAAAACTGAAGTGTTACTCCCTGTTGCCGTTCAGAAACAGTTAATTTTCAGTGATGTTCCCCTGGTGGTTAAAGTTGAGTGCGCCTCATCTCTGTAGCTTTAGCGGGGGAAATCTTAGTCAGTATCGCACTTGTAAAAAAGCCCGGACGCTCCGGGCTTTTTCGTGTCTGTCATCTCTCTGAACAAGAAAAACCATCCAGCTTTATTCAGCCTTGCTCAACCTCTTCTGCTTCATCTTCATCTTTCTTAATCAATCTGGAGGCCAGTACACCGGCCTCAAACAGCATGTACATCGGGAAGGCCAGGATCGTCTGGGAAATCACGTCCGGCGGCGTCACCAGCATGCCGACCACGAAGCAGCCAACGAAGATGTAAGGGCGTTTGCTGCTCAGGGCTGCGACGGTTGTGATGCCGCTGAGTACCATCAGAAAGGTGGCGACGGGGATTTCAAAGGCGATGCCGAAGGCAAAGAATATCTTGAGGATAAAATCCAGAATATTGCTGATATCGGGCAGAAAGGAAATGCCTTCCGGTCCGGCAGCAGTAAAGAAGGCGAATGCCAGCGGCAGCACCACGAAGTAGGCAAAGGCGATACCGGCATAAAACAGGATAACGCTGGAAACCAGCAGCGGGATACCGAATTTTTTCTCATGCTGATACAGGCCGGGGGAAATAAAAGCCCAGATCTGATGCAGAATAAAGGGCACGGCCAGCAGGACTGCCAGTACCAGTGTCATTTTAAACGGCACTAAAAAAGGCGAGGCAACGCCGGTGGCAATCATATTGCCGGAGTCGGGTAGCAGTTCGGATAACGGCTCGACCAGTATCAGGTACAGGTCGTTGGCGAAGTAAAACAGCCCGAGAAAGATCGCCAATACCAGCAGGATGGCTTTCAGCAGGCGGTTGCGCAGCTCAACCAGATGAGCAATTAAAGGCTGTTCCTGATCGGTCATGATGGTCTGTTGTTATCCGCTGGCGGTTGGCTGTCATCTGATGATTGAGCGCTGGTGTCCACTTCTCCGGTGGCAGTACCGGCGGCCTGATCTTCGCCGCTGTTCTGCGTCAGCTCAGGCGGGCCTTCCGGCGGTGCCTGGGGCTTATCCGGGTTGGATGGCATATCGTCATCCATGAAGGTGGCGTAAGGGTCTTTGAGCTTCTCGCGCAGTTCTTCGGTGCGCACCTGACGCTCCAGATCATCCTGGAGGTTATTCATGGTGCGGCGTATTTTGCCGATAAACAGACCGGCGGTGCGCGCGGCTTTGGGCAGGCGTTCCGGTCCCAGCACTAACAGGCCGAGTACGGCGACGACCATCAGCTCAAGAAAACCAATATCGAACATCAGGCTTTGTCTTGGTCTTTATTCTGTGTTTTGAATTCGGCGTCGGCCTGTTCGCCTTCTTTGTGCTCCAGTTTTTCTGCCGGAGCCCCGTCTTCGTCTTTTTTACTGTCGTCTTCATTCACGGCTTTTTTAAAGCTTTTGATGGCTCCGCCCAGATCGCCGCCGAGGCTGCGCAGTTTTTTAGTGCCAAAAATCATAATGACAATGGCCAGGATGATTAACAGTTGCCAGATGCTGATTCCGCCGAGCATAAGGTAGTCCTCGTAGTCTTGGTGTGTTCGTTAAAAACCGGGCAGTTCGTTACCGCCCAGAATATGAAAATGCATGTGAAAAACTTCCTGTCCGCCGGCCACACCGGTATTGGTAATGGTGCGGTAGCCGCTCAGCCCTGCTTTTTCAGCAATGCCGGGCAATGTCAGCATCAGGTGCGAGATTAATTCTGCGTCACCGGCTGTCAGGGCATCGAGGTTTTCGATATGGCGTTTGGGGATGACCAGCAGGTGGGTATCGGCTTTCGGCTCAATACTGGCAAAGGCCAGCAGCTGGTCGTCTTCATACACCACACTGGCCGGCAGCTCACCTGCTACGATTTTACAGAATACACAATCGCTCATCGTACTTCCCAAACACCTTGCTCAAACCCGGTCGGGTGCCCCGGTTACTTTTTTGTCCGTGAGGCTTTTTCTTCCAGCCCGGACATATCAAAACGACGCGCCAGTTCGTTAATCACCGCCTCCGGCCGTTCGCCCAGCTTGGCCAGTGCCACTAAGCTATGGAACCAGAGGTCTGCGGTCTCGTATACCACATCTTTGTTATCACCGCTGGTTTCGGCGTCTTTGGCGGCCAGAATGGTTTCGGTGGCTTCTTCGCCGACTTTTTCCAGAATTTTGTTCAGCCCTTTGTGATACAGGCTGGCTACATAGGAGGAATCCGGTTCGGCTGCTTTACGCTCGTCGAGGATATCACCTAATTTTGACAGTACGTCGCTCATATTAATAAATCTCTTTCGGGTCTTTCAGAACCGGGTCAGTGGTGACCCATTCGCCGTCTTTCCAGACGCGGTAGAAGCAGCTTTCGCGCCCTGTGTGGCAGGCAATGCCGCCGACCTGTTCCACCTGCATGACGATCACGTCAGCATCACAGTCGAGGCGCAGTTCGTGCAGATGCTGTACATGGCCGGATTCTTCGCCTTTGCGCCACAGTTTTTTGCGCGAACGCGAATAATAAATAGCACGGTTTTCTTCAGCAGTGAGTGCCAGTGCTTCGCGGTTCATCCAGGCCATCATCAGAATGCGCCCGGTTTTGTGGTCCTGGGCGATGGCGGGGATCAGACCGTCCTCATCCCACTTAACGGCATCAAGCCAGTTACTCATAGTGTTTACCTTTTATCTTATCGGCCAGCATAGCGTAAAACCGTATCAGCGCAGAATCAGTGACAGAATGCCGATTGCGGTGACGGCCAGACCAAGGCTTTCCGGCAGCCCCAGCGCGAATGACTGCCACCATACAAACAGTCCGGTGATGACGGCAATACCGCCCTGCAGCTGGTTGCGCTTCTGTTTCCGTTGCTCACTCATTTCTTTGCGCAGGGCGATGATTTCCTGCTGCAGCGCGTGCTGGGTGTCGTCCATATGATTCAGGCGCGTCAGAGCGCCGTGAATCAGGTTAGGGATCTGCGGGCCTTTATCCAGCCAGGAAGGCAGTTGGCGTTTGAATTCGCGGAACGCGGCTTTGGGGCCGAAGCGTTCGCGCATCCAGCGCTCCAGATAAGGTTTGGCAGTGCTCCACAGGTCCAGTTCCGGGTACAGCTGGCGCCCCAGCCCTTCAATGTTGAGCAGGGTTTTCTGCAGCAGTACCAGCTGGGGCTGAACTTCCATATTGAAGCGGCGTGCAGTCGAGAACAGCTGAATCAGCACCTGGCCAAAAGAGATCTCCGCCAGCGGCTTTTCAAAAATGGGCTCCAGCACGGCACGGATGGCGGATGCCAGCTCATGCACTTTGGTGGTCGCCGGCACCCAGCCGGAATCCACATGCAGCTGCGCCACCTGATGGTAATCCTGATTGAAGAAGGCCAGCATATTCATCGCCAGATAGGTCTGGTCTTCTTCGGTAAGGCTGCCGACGATGCCGCAATCAATGGCGATGTATTGAGGTTTCTGCGGATTCTCACGCGAGACAAAAATATTCCCCGGGTGCATATCGGCGTGGAAGAAGCTGTCGCGGAACACCTGCGTGAAGAAAATTTCCACGCCGCGCTCGGCGAGGGTTTTCATATGGGTGTTCTGGGCATGCAGCTGCTCAAGGTCAGCCACCGGGATGCCATAAATGCGCTCGCTGACCATCACCCGGGAGCGGGTGTATTCCCAGTAAACTTCCGGCAGGTAGAGCAGATCTGAGCCTTCGAAATTGCGTCGCAGCTGGGTGCAGTTGGAGGCTTCAATCTGCAGATTCAGTTCGCCATGAATGGTGGCGCGGTAGTCCTCCACCACTTCCATTGGTTTCAGGCGCCGGCCTTCGGCGGAATATTTCACCAGCAGCCGGGCCATGGTTTCCAGCAGCCGCAGGTCGCGTTCAATGGTGTGCTCAATGCCCGGACGTACGACTTTGACCACCACTTCTTTGCCGGGCTGGCCGTGTTCACCGAACAGACGTGCCGCGTGCACCTGGGCAATAGACGCCGAAGCCATGGGCTCGGCGCTGAATTCAGCAAAAAGTTCAGCCACGGTTTTGCCCAGCTGCTCTTCGATCAGGGCGCGGGCTTTGTCATTGGGAAACGGCGGCACGTCGTCCTGCAGACGCTTGAGTTCTTTGACGATGTCTTCCGGCACCAGATCCGGGCGGGTGGAAAGAATCTGGCCAAACTTAATAAAAATCGGCCCCAGCGCTTCCAGCGCCAGGCGCAGCCGTTCGCCGCGGGTAAGACGCGACGGTACCGGGAAAAAGCGCCAGGGGGCCAGCCACAGCATGACGCGCAGCCACACAGGTAACTGTTGCACGGGCACCAGACTGTCGAGACGGTAACGGGTAAAAACGAACAGGATCTTCCACAGACGCCAGAGATTTGCCACGGGTTCAGTCTTCCTCTGCCTTCGCCTGACGGGCGCTTAAACGATCGATACGGGCGCTGAGCCGGTCAGTGGCCAGTTTCAGCTCATCCACTTCATCGGCAAAGTGGCGCATCAGTGGCGCCGGGGTTACCGCCTCAACTTCGTCTTCCAGGTATTCTTTCACCGCCGTGCGATAGGTGGCTGAGGTGCTTTTGCCCCAGCTCAGCAAGCCGCGCAGACCTTTGCCCAGCTGGTGGGCCAGCAGGCCGCCGGTGAGCGGGCTGATCACGGCTTCCCAGTCGATGTCCAGGTGCTGGGCAATACGGGTCAGAGCGATGGCAAATTCACTGTCGCCGTCCATATCAATGTGGGAATTGATCAGGGTATTGGCTTTGTCATCGGCGCCGGCGAGGGCGATAAAATCCGCCAGACTGCCGGTTAACACGGCGTCCGGGTCATTGTCGCCCATCAGGCTGAGGCCAATGCCGTTGTCGTAAATGCGCACCAGCAGCTGGCCAGCGCCGTCAATACGTATCGCCAGCAGGCGCCCCTGATGACGCGCCATGGCGTGCAGGGCCGCAGGATCGTATTGCAGCACATGGTTGATGCTGGTTTCTGCCGGCACACAGAGTGCCTGCAGTATTTCAGCAGGCAGATGATTGAGCATCAGGGTTTGATCCCGCGGTGCAGCGCAACCACGCCACTGGTCATGTTGTGGTAGCTGCAGCGTACTAAGCCGGCATCTTCCATCATGCCCTTCAGGGTTTCCTGATCCGGGTGCATGCGGATGGATTCCGCCAGATACTTGTAGCTTTCAGAGTCGTTGGTCACCAGTTTGCCCATCATCGGCAGGGCGCTGAACGAATACAGATCGTAGGCCTTGCTCATCAGCGGGTTGGTGGGTTTGGAAAATTCCAGCACCAGCAGACGGCCACCGGGTTTCAGTACCCGGGTCATGGAGCGCAGCGCGGCGTCTTTATCGGTGACGTTGCGCAGTCCGAAGGCGATGGTGATGACGTCGAAGGTGTTGTCTTCGAACGGCAGGCATTCCGCGTTGGCCTGCACGTATTCAATATTGCCGACATAGCCCTGATCGGTCAGACGGTCACGTCCCACGTTGAGCATGGAAGAGTTGATATCCGCCAGTACCACGGACCCCTGCGGGCCAACGATTTTAGAGAACTTGCGCGTCAGATCACCGGTTCCGCCGGCCAGATCCAGCACCTTGTTGCCCGGCCGGACGCCACTCATATCAATCGTGAAACGCTTCCACAGACGGTGGATACCAAAGGACATCAGGTCGTTCATGATGTCGTATTTGGCGGCAACCGAATGAAATACATCGGCCACCTTCGCCTGTTTTTCTTCGGTGGCGACGGTCTGATAACCGAAGTGTGTTGTCTTGTCCCCGGACATGCGTACTTCTCCCGCTGCTGGTGTGCGTGTAGACAGCGGGCCATTTTAGCGGTCAGGCGGCGGAAAGTCTTGCGTTAGGGCATTTTGGCCGCCGGAATATCTTGTGTGGAAGACGGCTGTGATAAAGTCAGGCCTTCAGGGAACACCGGATTGAAGGACGTGTTGTGATTATTGGTATTGATCTGGGAACCACCAACAGCCTGGTGGCGCGCTGGCATAACGATGGCCCGCAGCTGCTTGCCAATGCCCTTGGTGACTACCTTACTCCCTCGGTGGTCGGCGTCGACGCTCATGGCCATGTGCTGGTCGGGCGCGCCGCCCGGGACCGGCTGATGACCCATCCGCAGGATACCGTGGCGGTTTTTAAACGACTGATGGGCACTCAGTCAGAAGTGGTGATCGGGGGACAGAGTTTCTCGCCACAGGAACTGTCGTCGTTTGTGTTGCGCCAGCTGAAAGAAGACGCCGAGGCCGCCACCGGCGAAACGGTCACGGAAGCGATTATTACGGTGCCGGCCTATTTTAACGACACCCAGCGTCAGATGACGCGTCTTGCCGGCCGTCTGGCCGGGCTTAATGTCAGCCGCCTGATTAATGAGCCTACTGCCGCGGCGCTGGCGTACGGCATTCATAAAACCGCTGACAGCACGTTTCTGGTGTTTGACTTAGGCGGTGGCACCTTCGATGTGTCAGTGCTGGAGATCTTTGATGATGTCATCGAAGTGCGCGCCTCCGCCGGCGATAACCGCCTGGGCGGTGAAGATTTCACATTGCTTATTGCTCATAAAATCAACGCCGCCTGTGCGCAGCAGGGTATCCGCGAAGAGGATCTGGAAGGCAGATTCCGGCCCAATATTTATGCTGAGGCGGAACGCGTTAAACAGGCACTGTCGCTGCAACATGAGGTTCATACCGGACTGGATCTGGAAAATACCCATGTTGAATTTCATTACCGCCGTGAACAGTTTGAACAGGATTGCCAGCCGCTGCTGCAGCGCTTGATTGCACCGGTTAAGCAGGCCCTGGCCGACGCCACCATCCGGCCGTCAGAGCTGGACCGGGTGCTGCTGGTAGGTGGCGCGACGCGGATGCCGGTGATCAGTAAGCAGGTGGCGCAGATGTTTGGTGCCTTACCGGGGCGCGAACTCGACCCGGATCAGGTGGTGGTGATGGGCGCGGCGACTCAGGCTGCGCTGAAAGCCCGGCATCAGTCGCTGGAAGAAAAAGTCCTCACCGATGTCTGCCCCTATACGCTGGGCATTGAAGTGACCACCGAAGGCGCCTGGGGGCAAAAAATACACGGGGTTTTCAGCCCGATTATTGAACGCAATACCATGATCCCGGTGAGCCGTAAGGAAACCTACTATACGGTGCACGACGACCAGAAAATGATCCGCATTAATGTGTATCAGGGTGAGTCGCGCGAAACCCGGCTGAATATTCTGCTCGGCGATATGGAAGTGGATGTGCCGCCGGCTCCGGCTGGCCGTGAGGCAGTGGATGTGCGTTTCAGTTACGACATTAACGGCCTGCTGGAAGTGGAAGTGCTGGTGCGCAGCAGTGGCATCACCTCGCGCCGTCTGTTGACCCAGCAGGAAGGTCTGTTGTCGGAAGAACAGATAAATGAAAGCCTGCAGCGTCTGCAGGCACTGAAATTATCGCCCCGCGATAATGCCATTAACGATGCCCTGATTGCCCGCGCCAACCGTCTTTATGAACAGCATCTGGGAGAGCGGCGGGAAGCCATTGGCCAGCTGCTGGATTTTTTCGTCAGTCTGGTGGAAAGCGGTGACAAACAGGAAATCGAACGGCTGCGCCCGGAAGTGGAAGCCCGTCTGGCGGAGTATGAATTCTGATGTCCGATTGGCGCACTTTTTTTGATTTGCCCGCGGATGCCGGAGCGCGCGAACTGAAACGGGCGTATGCAAAATTACTGAAGCAATACCATCCCGAAGATGACCCGCAGGGGTTTCAGACACTGCGTCAGCATTATGAGGCTGCGCAGCAGGCGCTCAGTGCCGCGGCGGCCACGAACGCAGAAGAACAGACGCAGGCCGGAAGCCGTCTGTCCGAACCCGCCCCCGCCCCCGCGCAGACGGTTGCGGCTGCCATGCCATGGGAAGCGGATATCGCCGGCATACTGCAGGCCCTGAAAGATCAGCGTGAACAGGATGCCATACAGCGGCTCGATCAGTTTGTGCAGCAGTATGATCATAATCTGCAGGCAGAAGACATGCTGCAGTGGGAATTGTTTGCCTGGCTGGACGGACAAAACGACAAAGCACTGTGGCCGGCCGGATTTGTTCATCATCTGGTTCAGACGCTGGCGTTGCACGAAGTCGCCGGACGTGATGATGTGATGGCCAACCGTCTGCAGCTTTATGCCCGCCGGGACCACCGGCAAGAGTCGGGTTTATCCGATGGCGATTATCTGCACCTTCTCAACCGGGAACAGAAAGTACAGCAGGCCATGGTGCAGATTCATCGGGTCTGGCAACAGCAGGGCGAACAGGCCGCACTGGAAACCGTTAACGATTTCGCCCGTCAGCACCTGTTCACTGCACCACTGAGCCGCAAAATATTTGCCGGGCGCCTGTTACGTGAACTGGATGATTATTTTCCCGGCCCGCTCCCTCTGCAGCTGGCAAAGTCTCTGAATGAGCATCTCGATATTATCGCCCTGCGCAAACAATGGCCGCAGGAATACCAACATTATGAACGCCGGATGCAGGCGGCGGAAATCACCCAGCGTTATCAGACGCTGTTGAACTCCGCCAGCCGCAGCGCCGAAGCACTGGTATGGAAGTCGCTGTACGGAATAACACGATTACAGAAGTTCGCTTTTTATAATCCGTTTGAAGTCTTCGAGCAGCTCGGTATGGCCGAGAACGCGGTGCTGGAATGTGAAGAAGAATTTATTCAGTTCGAATTACCCGACCGCCGCGCCTGGGACGATGTCCAGGCATGGCGGGAAAGTTTCATGGCCGGCGATCTGAATACCCTGGCGTTAACCGAATTTGATTTTCAGGCGCTGGCCGCCAGACTGAAAAAAATATTACTCATCACCCTGCTGGTGGGCCTGCTTAACGGACTGCTGGCCGCCGGCATGGTTGCGGTTGGCGGCAGCTGGCAGACAAACTGGTGGCCGGCAGTATTTCCGGCCATGGGTATGGGCCTTTATCTGGCCTTTAAAAGCTCGCTGTATCTGTGGTTGCGCTATGGCTACCGGCCGGTAAAAATATTCCGTCTGGCATTGAAAAGCAGGCCGCGGGCCAGACTGGCCTTCTTTGTACTGATGGCTCTGCTTTCTGTATTGGCCCTGCAGGGTAATGAAATCATGGCCCGGGTGGTCAGCGTTGTGCTGTTACTGGCCTGGGTGGCTTACGCTCATTATGAGCAACCTTACCGCTCGCTGGCCGCTGGTTTTATCATCGGCATTCAGCTGTATAGCTCAGAATTTTTTGCCAGTTTTCTTGCCTGCGTGGCGGTGGCCACTTTGTGGTCGGAAATGATACGCATCGGGCTGAATTATCAGATGCTGGAACGGGGCATCAGCTGGCAGATGAAAACGCGTACCGCCTATATTGTGCTGACGGTATTACTGGGTTTTCTGGTGCGCTTTGTTGTGGACCAGTTTCATTAAACAGAATGCCGGATGACCGGACAGGACTGCTATGAAGTTAATGTTTAACAAATTCGCCACGCTGGTTTTCTGGCTGCTGGTGATTCTGGCACAGGTGTTCAGCTGGCCGGGCTTATTAAGCTGGTTGCCGGCCTGTGGGCTTGCCGTGTTAGCGATCCATGTATTGGAAGTGCTGTATTTCTGGTTTGCGTTCCGCAGCCAGAGTCATGCGGTGGGAAAAGATGCCCTGCAAATACTGATTTTCGGTATTTTTCATTTGCGCCGTTTTATTGATGAGCAGGCAGAACACTGATGACTCCCTGATATCGCAGGCTGACTCTGTTCATAATGGCAACAAGCCACCATGACACCGGTCATGGCCGCCCCCCGGAGACCGGCCTTAATGACGGTCCGGCAGGCATGATAGACGTATTGGAACAGACGCATCGGAACAGGACCGGCTGCCCAGGCCGGTCTTTTTATTAACAGCAGGATGGTAAGGCATGAGCAAAGACTGGTCGGAATCCATTTACGAAAAACTGATTAACGAAGAAGACGCCCGGGCCTGTAAGGCCATTGATGAAAGTGCCTGTCAGGAAGTGCCGGGCAATTTTGTGCGCATTATTTTATCTCAGTTTCTGACCAATCTGGGGGATGCCATTATCAACCCCAAAGTCACCTTGCCGTGGATTTTACAGAGTCTGGGAGCGCCCGCGTTTCTGCTGGGCTGGCTGGTGCCGATCCGTGAATCCGGCTCGCTGGTACCCCAACTGGCGATTGCCAGCTGGATACGCAGAATGCCGGTGCGTAAGTGGGCCTGGGTGACCGGCAGTGTCTTGCAGGCGTTGTGTGTGCTGGGGATCGGCCTGGTGGCCATGACACTGCAGGGCGCAGCGGCCGGCTGGACTGTGATTGCGTTGCTGGTGGTGTTCAGTCTGTCACGGGGGTTAAGTTCCGTGGCATCGAAAGACGTGCTGGGGAAAACCATTCCGAAAAAACAACGTGGCCAGGTCAGTGGCTGGTCGTCCAGCGCTGCCGGGCTGGTGACTATGGGCTTGGCGGCGATGCTGTTTCTCAGCTGGTATCTGCAGGCGGATACCGGTAACGCATTTTATGGCTGGGCATTGGTGGCAGGCGCTGCGATATGGCTGATGGCGGCCGGCATGTTCTCCACCGTCACCGAATTTGCCGGTGAAACCGGCGGTGGCCGTAACGGGATGATCGAGGCATTTAAACAACTGGCACTGTTAAAGACGGATAAAGATTTTCGCGACTTTGTCATTACCCGCTCACTGTTTCTGTGCACCGCCCTGAGCGCTCCCTATTACATTGTGCTGGCCCACGATGCGTTAGGTTCTGATGTCTGGGTGTTGGCACTCTTTATGTTTGCCAGTGGTCTGGCAGGACTGGTGTCGGCACCTGTGTGGGGACGGTTTTCTGATCAGTCCAGTCGCCGGGTGATGATGATGGCCTCCACCGGTGCAGCCATTATTGGTATAGCCCTGTTTTTAATTGCCCGGTTTATACCTGAATTAATGGCGACTTTCTGGCTGATGCCGCTGTTGTATTTTGTGCTCACTATCTGCCATCAGGGAGTAAGGGTAGGGCGCAAAACTTATCTGGTGGATATGGCCGAAGGCGATAAACGCACCAGCTATGTGTCAGTCAGTAATACGGTAATTGGTATTGTGTTGCTGGCGCTGAGCGGTCTTGGTTCACTGACCGCGGTAATGTCGATGGAAGCGCTGATTTTATTCTTTTCGGTAATGGCCATCGCCGGTGTTTTAATGGCGGCACGGTTGCCGGAAGTGACGGACTGATCAGCGTTTAAAAATACATTCTGTTTTTTGCAGCAGTACATAAAAAACCGGCCATCAGGCCGGTTTTTTTATTTGGTGGCCGGTTAAACCGGGCCGCCTGTCAGCATCGATTATTTTTTAAATTTATCGAATGCTTCATTCTCATGCTTGGCGATGCTGCCGATCAGGCCGGCTACAATCGCAGCGCAACCGAAAGCGAACAGACCAAGAGCAACAGGGCTGTCAGCGAATGCAAAGTATGCAGTTACGCCTTCCCAGGTGGTAATTGAAGTACCCATAGTATGTCTCCTTATTAAAGCGCAGGCTCAGTGTTAGCCAGTTTGTTCGGAACATCAGAAGGAACGGTCGCAGGAACGTTCGCTTCAGGATATGGCTTGGCGATCAGTTCCACTTCATCCAGACCCAGATCTTCAGCTTCGTGTGGTACACGCAGCATGTTCAGGCTCTTCAGAACCAGAGAGATCACATAGCCAGGCAGGAAACCGGTAACAGCCATGACGATGGCACCGATCAGCTGACCAACAAAGCTGATTTCCGGCACGCCTTCGCCAACGTTTGGTGTGCCACCCAGGAATACACCCACCAGAATCACAGCAACAAAACCGGTGAAACCGTGTACGGCAACAGCGCCTACAGCATCATCGATGCCGCGGTTTTCCAGGAATTTAGCAAACTGAACCGCCAGGACACCCATCACGGTAGCGATGATGAAGGCCAGTGCTGGATCGTACATATCCAGAGCAGCTGCGACGGAGATGATACCCACCAGACCGCCGGACATAGTCCAGAACGGATCGCGGGAAGCAATGTAACAACCGATCACACCACCGGCGAAGCCCATCAGTGTGTTGAAGGCAAAAGCAGACAGGTTAGTTGGGTTGTTGTAAATAGTCGTCCAGCCGGTTTCACCACCGTTGAAGATGATGCAGCCGCCGAGGAAGCCGAAGAAACCGAAGATAATCATCATCAGACCGATCAGGGTCATTGGCAGGCTGTGCGGAGAAATCGTCTGCGCCACGCCATCGATGAATTTACCTTTACGGGCCCCGAGGTTAATCAGCACACCCAGTGTAAAGAAGCCCGCCACTGCGTGAACAACACCGGATGCACCCACATCGTGGTAGCCCAGGTCAGTCAGCAGCCAGCCGTCCGGGTGCCAGCCCCACGCACCGGCCAGAATCCAGACCACTGAACCGAGGAATACGGTCAGAATCAGGAAGGCAGATACACGGATACGCTCAATCACCGCACCGAAAGAATGGAACCTGTGGTGGCACCGAACATAGCAAATGCCGCCCAGAAAATACCGGTCCCCATATCGGAAACGTCAGGGCCCATGCTGGCTGCCCATGGCAGTGCGCCGGAGGCTTCAGAAGGAATCAGACCGCCCGGGAAGGCGTTGTAAATCCACCAGCCGAAGAGGTAGAAAGTCGGAATAATAACGGCCAGAGCCAGAATGTTTTTAATACCGGCAGCCAACGCGTTTTTACTGCGTGACGCACCCATTTCGTAGGCCAGGAAGCCTGCGTGAATCATAATCATGATGGCGGTACACCACCAGTAGAACACCTCGACGTTCATCGCCTGATGCATCTCGAACACTGCCTGCTGGGAGTTCAGTGCCGCCTGCAGCGATTCTAAAGTAGGAGTTTGCTCCATCTTTTAGCCCTCTGTTTTCTGTTGAAGTTAAAACGTGTTTTCCATTCTTCAGAGTTTTATCCGCCGCATACTGAAACCCGGCGGACACTCTTTTTTTATCTGCCGGTTAGCTTGCGCTGCCGGCGTTTATTAAAAAACTGCTCTGCTGGCTGCTGTTTTCTATTACATCGTCATCGGAACGGTCTTTGATGGCGACGCCGGAACTCTGCAGCCGGCAGGCTTCGTTAAACAGGTACAGCAATTTTCGTACAGCTTCTGTGTGAGAAAGGCCCGCTTTGCGCACATTGGAAATACAATTGCGTTTTTCATCCGTCAGTCCGCGCCGGGGCGCCCACGTCAGATACAGGCCCAGACTGTCCGGAGAGCTTAATCCCGGGCGTTCGCCAATTAACACGAGCACGGCTCTGGCATTAAGTAATTCACCAATATCATCGCCCAGCGCCACCCGTGCCTGTTCGGCCATTACTATGGGCGCCAGCGATAATGAAGAATTTTCTTGCGCTAATGTTTTTGCTAATGCATCAATAAAGATAAGTGCGTTTTCGCTTATAGCCGTTGCTGATAAGCCATCGCCGATCACAATGGCTAAATCGAAGGCTTGTTCGGAGACGCTACTGTCCTCTGCCTGTTGCAGCAGCATGTCACGCGATGCATCACTGACACGGCGGCCTAAATCCGGCCGTTGCAGATACACCATGCGATCGTCCGCCTGACTTTGCACTTTAATTGGGCGTGCCGGGTTCAGTGTGGAATATTGTTGGGCCAATGTTTCCAGCCCGTCTTTTAATGCCTCAAAATCCAGCGGCATATGCACGGCATCGCGGGCCTGGGCGTGGGCCAGCTGAAATTCCAGTAATTCTTTGGTGGGCAGGCTGACGCCACTGCGGCCGAGACCAATACGGGCATCAGTAAACTGGCGCAGGCGGCGCCAGGGATTGTCGACGACCCCCTGCCATTCGCTGACGGAGCCGGTGTCTGATGGGTTGATGTCATCAGCCATGTTTTTTCTCCGTGCTGTGTCCGCCGTCGTCCGGCAGAGATTGCAGCGATTGGGTAAAGGCCGGAGGCAGGGCATCAATCAGTTGTGCATGGGCGGCATCGCTCATAATCTGCATTTTTTCCAGCCAGGCTTCGAATTCCGGCGCGGCGCCTAAGCCTAAAACGCGGCGCGCGTATAACGCATCGTGGAACGAGGTGGTCTGATAATTCAGCATAATGTCGTCGGAGCCGGGAATGCCCATCACGAATGAACAGCCAGCAGCACCGAGTAAGGTCAGCAGATTATCCATATCGTTCTGATCGGCTTCAGCGTGGTTGGTGTAACAGACATCACAGCCCATTGGCACGCCGAGTAATTTGCCGCAGAAATGGTCTTCTAACCCGGCGCGGATAATTTCTTTACCGTCGAATAAATATTCCGGACCGATAAAGCCCACCACGGTATTCACCAGTAAGGGATCGAACTTACGTGCGACTGCATAGGCGCGAGCCTCACAGGTCTGCTGATCGAGCCCATGGTGAGCATTGGCCGACAGAGCACTGCCCTGACCGGTTTCAAAATACATGACGTTATTGCCTACCGTACCGCGCTGTAATTCCAGCGCCATCTGCTGCGCTTCGGCGAGGGTGTTTAAACCAAAACCAAAACTGCTGTTGGTGGCTTCAGTACCGCCGATGGACTGAAAAACCAGATCCACCGGCGCACCGTTTTCGATGCATTCCATGGTGTTGGTTACATGGGTGAGCACACAGGACTGAGTGGGGATTTCATAAGTGGAAATCACTTCATCCATTAACTTCATCAGTCGTGTGGACTGAGCGACGTTATCTGTGGCGGGGTTAATGCCGAGCACCGCATCGCCGCTGCCATACAGCAGGCCGTCAAGAATGCTGGCAGCAATGCCGTTCATATCATCGGTGGGGTGATTCGGCTGTAAACGCGTCGATAAGCGTTTTTCTAAACCAATGGTGGAGCGGAAGGCGGTCACCACTCGGCATTTCTGCGCCACCAGAATTAAATCCTGGTTGCGCATAATTTTACTGACGGCGGCGGCCATTTCCGGCGTGATACCGGCGCGTACCTGAGTAAGCATATCGCTGTCGGCGTAATCCGACAGCAGCCAGTTACGGAAATCTCCGACGGTCAGATGACTGATGGGGGCGAAGGCGGCCGCATCATGGTCGTCCATAATCAGGCGTGTGACTTCATCCTCTTCGTAAGGAATCAGGGCTTCGTTTAAGAAGTCTTTCAGTGGCACATCGGCCAGACACATCTGGGCAATGGCGCGTTCTTCAGCGGAGCGGGCAATCACACCGGCTAAGCGGTCGCCGGAACGGGCAGGTGTGGCCCGGGCCATCAGCTCTTTCAGGCTGCTGAACTCCCAGGTGTTGGTGCCCATTGTGTAGCGATACATGTTGCTCATAGACCTGCCTTTCGCGACAAACTTTCCTGTTAGGAATAAAAGTTGCTGCATAGCTTCATCTGATTAGCAGGAGTACAAAGCCAGAACCATTCCGGGCCGCTATCGAAAAATGGCAAAGCTTAAAAAACTAATAAATTTCAATGATTTATGAGTTTTATCAGGCTAAAGAAAAGAATATTCACGGGGGAAGGCAAGTGGTTACAGAGCATGAAATAAGGTCACAGGCACCGCGCTGGTGCGTCAGTGAAGCCACGGATGCCGATCAGCATGCACATAATCTGCGTGACTGGCAGCAGGAATACGATCAGCTCAGTGCCGGCCGTTTTTATGGCCGTATTGATGAAGTCGCTGTGCCCAGTCTGCAGGTGTTCCGCGAATACACCAGCCAGTCACTGCATCAGCACTGCAATGTGTGGCCGGATTCCGTGTGGCTGGGGTTTGCCTCAGCGCCTCAGGGCAGCGAGGATGTGTGTCGCATTAACGGCCAGTCGGTCAGCGCGCAGGAGCTTATGTGTCGGCCGGGGAACTGTGATTTTGAACTGCTGACCCCGGACGACTTCCATATTTATGGCATCGTTGTCAGTCAGCGGCTGTTGATGGATACCGCCGATGTGCAGGGGGTGGAAATCCGTGATGGCATGTGGTCTGAACCCCGGCGTCACTGGCACAACGGCAAGCTGCAGATGCTGCGTCATATTATGGGCCGTATGTTTGCCGGAAACGCCGGCCGGCCGGGTGTGATTCATCAGGACATGTTGCTGGGTTCCGTGCTGGAAGTTCTGGGGGACGGGGAAGCGCGCAGTACATTGCAGAACACAACCTTTGCGCGGCGCAAAGCTGTGGTCGAACGGGTACAGGAATATCTGGCTGCCCATCCGGGGGAATCCATCACCATCACTGATCTGTGTCGTTTAACCCATGTCAGCCGCCGCACCCTGCAATACAGTTTTGAAACCGTGCTGGGCTTAAGCCCGCTGAAGTATCTGCGCCTGTCGCGTCTTAATAATATGCGCCGGGCTTTGCTGGAAGGTCTGGGCGAAGATGAAACCATTGCCTCCAAATCGTCCGAATGGGGATTCTGGCATGCCGGGCAGTTTGCCCATGACTACAGGCAGCTGTTTGGTGAGACGCCGTCGCAGACGCTGAACCGTGCCCATGCTGGCGCCAGAAATAATGGCATTGCCGATCTGAACTGAAGAAAGCGAACCGAAGAAAGCGAACTAAGAAATTGAGTGGCAGCAGAGAGGGATGACTGTTTTATTTTTCAAAGCAAAAAAGAGGCAGAAAAATGTTGGCCCGGCCACGCCTCTTTTCTTTTTTAAAACCGTCACCCGTATATGACTGCTGATATGGCTGCTAATGTATGGAAGAGTTAATTGAACCTCGGCAGCAATAGCTGATTGCTGACCACAGCCTGTAGCGGTTTATATTTTCTGGCAATTTATTCCCATGATCAGGCAACCTGATCCAGGGTGGAATTGCATACCATGGCATCCTGTCTTTTCCCGGCGCGGTCTGTGCCGGGGCTTCCCGTCAAAAATACAGAGACGAAAACACATGACTGATGCTGTGGATCTGCCTGCCGGTTCTGCCGGTGAGCAGACGACATCCGGCCGTCCCTCCGGTTCGTCAAACTGGTGGGCTATTTTTTCTATGATGCTGGGCGTGGCCGCGCTGATTTCCGCCGAGCTGTTACCGGTCAGTATGCTGACGCAGATGGCTGAGGGGCTGAGTATCTCAGCCGGTGTCGCAGGGCAGATGATTTCAGTCACGGCTGCCACCGCCATGATGGCCGGGCTGCTGATTCCCGGGCTGTTTAAACAGACTGACCGTCGCCGTCTGATCCTCTGTTTTACCGCCATGATGATTGTTGCCTGTCTGATTACGGCGGCAGCGCAAAGCATCTGGCTGCTGATGGCATCACGGGTTGTGCTGGGGATTGCCATCGGTGGTTTCTGGGCGCTGCTGACCGCGGTCGCCATGCAGCTGGTACCGGCTGCCAGAGTAGCCGCCGCGTTTTCCATTATTTTTTCCGGTGTGTCACTGGCGCTGGTGGTTGCAGCACCGCTGGGCAGTTATCTGGGCGGTCTGTATGGCTGGCGTGTGGTATTTGTGGCTGTGGCTCTGATTGCGGTTGCTGTATTGCTATTACAGTGGCTGACGCTTCCCTCGGTTGCCGGTGGACGACAGGAATCCACTGGCGGTATGGGGGAAGTTCTGACCAGACCGGGCGTTAAGCTGGCATTTCTGGCTATGTTGCTGAGTTTTACCGGTAACCAGATGCTGTACATTTATATGCGTCCGTATATGGAACATTATCTCAATTTTAATATTGAGCAGATTTCGTTTTCCTGGGTGCTGTTTGGTATTGCCAGTTTTGTTGGTGCTACCTTTACCGGCGTGCTGGCGCACAGAGCATTCAAACAGATTCTGGTGGGCATGCCTCTGGCGATGCTGGTGGTGGCACTGCTGTTACTGGCCGGAGCACAGATGCACTGGCTGGCGTATCTGCTGATTGCCATCTGGGGATTTTTTGGTGCGGTTCTGCCGATTATCTGGTCAACCTGGATTACCAAAGCACTGCCGGACGCAGCCGACAGTGCCGGTGGTTTATATTCGGCAGCGTTACAGGTGGCGGCGATTGGCGGTGCCATGATCAGTGGCGCACTGATCGATTTATCCGGCATCAGCACTAACCTGATAACAACCGCAGCGCTGATGGCGATCACGCTGGTGCTGACACTGCTCTCGTTGCGGGTACGTCATGCGGATAATTGACGGCTGAGCAGAAATCAAAACAGCGCTCAGCGCATTTCAAATAACTCCTGATGAAAATGATCCGCCGGCAACCCCTGCGCCTGCAGCTCGTTGCGCAGGCTGGCCCCAAAAGCGGAAGGCCCACAGAACCAGACACTGCTTTCTTGCCAGCCCGGCACTTCCTCCCGGATCATGTCAGCACTCAGGCGGCGGCCATCTTTGCTGGCCAGAATATGCAGGCTGATGCCGGCAGCCTGAGCATCCGCTGTTAACTTATCAATGGCAGCCTGTTCATATTGTCCGGTCGGATGGAACAGATGAATGGTGCGACCATCCGGTGCTTTGGCGAGGTGTTTCATCCGCGCAATAAAGGGGGTAATACCAATACCGGCACCCACCCAGATCTGCTGCCGGCAATCATCGTCGAAGGTAAAACAGCCATACGGACCTTCGACCTGTACCGCCATGCCTTCATGCAGTATGTCCGGCAGACGGCGGGTATGGTCGCCCAGCGCTTTGGTAATGAAGGTGATGTGTTCACTGTCATCGTGCCAGGCGGAGGCAATGGTATATGGATGCGCACCTTCTTTTTTGCTGGAGGTCACAAAGGCAAACTGACCGGCTTTGTGTCCGTGCCAGCCTTTGCTGAGTTTGATGGCGGTTTCCATGACCTGTAATTCCGGGTACCAGTGAAAGCATTCCACCGTGCCCTGTACTTTGCTCTTACGCCCGGTCTGTCCGAGCAGAATAATAACGGCAGACACCGAACCGGCTGCCAGCAGCAGTGCCATAATCCAGCCCACAGGTTGTTTCCAGTATGCGTATTCCAGCAATATCAGTGAGTGCCAGACCAGCAGCAGAAAGGCTGCCGCCATAATTTTGTGGGTTTTGGCAAAAAACCGGTATGGCACAGCTTTTACCAGGGCGATTATCAACAGCACAGCAGCAGCATAGAAGGTCCACTCACCGATGGTTTCCGCCAGCCCGCGCTGACTGCGGAAAAAGGCCTCAACGGTTGTCAGCGTTTCCTCTCCGCGGGGACCGCGCTGAGGTTTTTCCAGCCAGCCCCAGCCCACCATCCATTTGGTGCCTTTGGCAAACCACCAGTGGGCTGTCCCCATAACCAGGGCTGTAATGCCCAGCCACTTGTGCAGGCGGTACATTTTATCCAGTCCATCCAGATGCTTTTCCAGCCAGCGCGGACGCGCCGCAAGCAGCATGGCGACAGACATGGCGCCCATGGTTATGACACCACTGTACTGTACAAACACATGGCGGAATGAAAAGTAAGTTAATGGCTCGGGGAATAAAGAGTCTGCCAGTAACCATAACAGGGTCAGCAGAATAACAATCACGGTAAAACTGATTTTAATGGCTTTCATAAAATTTCCGGCGGTATTTCCGTCGCCTGCACTGGTTAAAAAGGAGACGCTGGCTATTGTGCAGGACGGTGCTTATTTTACTCTGACCTGAAGCAAAGGACGCATGATAAATACCGGTAAACCGTCAGAATAAAGAAAAGAAAGGTCAGTTTTTAAGTTTCGTTTAAGGTTTCTGCTGACAGGCGTATAAACGTGTCTTTATTTGATTTTATATTTATCATTAATTGTGGGGCGATCAGGGGAATACCCTGTAACTCTGAATAAAAAAAACGGCGCAGAATTTTCTGCGCCGTTGACGGACACTGGCAGGCACTGACGGGCAGTGCCAGGTTCAGCTATCGGTTGTGGCTGAAACAGTTCAGAGTACAGGTACTGTCAGCGTGGATTGTTCACCACTGCTGAATTCAAAATCGATACTGCGTACCCCCTGCGGGCCGGCATACAGGAGATCGTGCGTATCAATAACCAATACCAGTTTATGACCGGCCGGCACATCGTACGCCACCGTGGTTAACGGGAAATCGACGCGCAGGGTTTCACCCGGTGTGGTGTCGTGCACGGTGAGGGGTTTGTGGGTAATCATTTTTCCTACCCCCAGCGGGTTCATGTCGTACAGATAAGCAACCATGTGCAGGTTATCGCTTTTCGGCTGAACCATAAGACTGAGTTCCGCATTGCCACGGATCTGCATATCGGACCAGCGGCGGTTGCTTTCAAACACAATGCCGTTGCTGCGCTGAATATGCCCGATGTTGGCGAGTACCGGAACCTCAAGCTGTTCCAGAATCTGTGACAGCAGCGGTACCTGAGTACTGGCCACGGTGTCGAACAGGGAATTAATACTGTTGTCCTTTGCCAGCCAGCTCTGGAATGGCGTATCGCTCAGCTGACCGTTGCGGAACAGATTACGTGGCTGCAGGTAGAAAGTTTCCGTCGTTGCCTGTGGCACCGGAAAGGCATCGTATTCCTGATAGCCGGAAGAAAACTTCACTTTCATGTGTACCGGCTTCTGTCCTTCCATTGCACCGCTTTCACCTTTCAGGTGCTCGGCAAACCAGCGGTGTACGTTATTTAAAACGTGGGTATCACCACCACCCAGCAGGCCGCCGATTTCAGCACCGGCATGGGTACCGGGTTGCAGATCAATGTGTTTTTCGACGCTTAAGCGGCTGAACAGATCCAGCACACTGTTGGGCTGAAACAGGTTATCGCCCCAGTTCTGTGAAATATAAACGGCGGCACCGTTGGCATTAATTTCATCCACATAATTAAGCGGTGAACGCAGATCGGTCCAGGCGTAGACACTGGCCATATCTTCCCGGTTGAGTACTTTATTCCAGGTGTCACGGATAATCTGGTCCGGGTTACCGGTCAGGCCGGACGACAGGGTCAGCAGCTCGCCCCAGATCAGGCGCGGTGTTTCCTGACCATACAGAGCTTCGGTCAGGCTGCCCCAGGTACTCATGGCGGCCACGGCACTGATGCGCGGATCATGGGCGGCGCCCAGCAGACTGATGCCGGAACCGTAAGAAATACCTGCCGCACCAATGGCGTTCGGGTCCACGTCAAAGTGCGTGATCAGGTAATCGATCACGGCCGACAGGTCGGCCATGTCCAGCGGACCAGCGGTATCAATCAGGCCGCCTGATGTGCCAAAGCCACGGGTGGAATAGCTCAGCACCACATAACCTTCTTCGGCAAAGCGCGCCGCTTCGGTCAGGTACTGGTATTCGTTGGCGGCCCAGCTGTTGATAAAAATCACCGCCGGGTAAGGGCCGGAACCTGTCGTTGGCACGAACACATTGGCGGCCAGTTCCACACCATCCGTTGCGTTGATAATGATGTCATCATCCGTGGTGTAGAGATCGGATTCAGGGAATATTCCCTGATTCAGAAACCCGGCGATCAGCGAAATAGCCGGGAATAACGGGGAATCTGCGGCCTGAGCGTTAGCCGGCAGCAGAGCAGAGGCGCACAGCGCGGAGATGGCGGTAACCGCCAGAATGGCTTTTTTCATTGTATGTGTTCTCTTTATTTTTGTTTTTAATAACGGCCGGTCCGTATCAGGGACGCAGGCCACAGAGCGCTGACAACCATAGTTGAGTGCAGGACGAAGAAAATGTCCTGAGCGGACACTGACGTGATACGACAGGACAATAATTGGTACTAAGGTGCATTTAAAATAATAAGAGGTGGCCTTATGACATCCGCAGCTGATAGCGATAAACCGCGGGCGCCGGGCTTCGGGCTGGCCAATGCGCGGATTCTTTTGCAGCAGGCCCGGGCTTGTGGCATTGATGATCAGGTGATGCTGTCACAAACCGGACTTTCCCGGTCACAAATTGATCTTGGCCTGGTTGATGTGACAATGGATCAGGAACTGGCGATGATTGAGGCTTTACACACTAATGGTGAGGAGTCTCTTGCGCTGGGGTTTGCCACCGGGCTGCGTTATCAGCTGGCCACTTTGGGGGTGTTGGGAATGGCGATTGTCAGCAGCCGCGACGTGCGCGCAGCGCTGGATATGATCCGCCGTTATCTGGCGTCTTCCGCGAATCTCTCCCGGGTGTTGTTTGAGTTTCAGCGCGACGAGCTGCGGCTGGTATTCAGCTGCCGCTATCCGCTGTCAGAAGCGCTGGAGCGTTTCGTTATTGGCCGCGAGTTTGGCATTCTGGCGGCGCTGCAGGGCGAGTTGTTGGGCGCTGCGCCACGCAATGTCCGCGCCCTGTCTCTGACGTTTCCGCGGCTGCCGGCCATGGCGCAGATGGAGGCGGTGTTTGGCTGTGAGGTGACCGACAGCGCAGCGGAAAACTGTTTCTTTGGCGACGCCGCCCACCTGCAATTGCGTATGCCGATGCAGAACCCGGTGGCTGCGGTTGCCTGTGAAGAACTCTGCACCGGCCGGCCGGCGGCAAAACAGGAAAGCATCTCCCATCAGGTGCGCCGTCTGATCACTCAGATGTTACCGGATGTGCCGGATATGACCTCGGTGGCGGGCAGCCTGTGTATGTCATCACGTACCCTGAGCCGGCGTCTGGAAACGGATGGCTGGCGCTGGCGTGATCTGGTGAGTGAATGCCGCCTCAGCCGTGCCGAGGAATGTCTGCGCGGTGGCGACAGCATCAAAAACGCCGCGCTGAAGGCTGGCTTCAGCAGTGCGTCCAGTTTCAGTCACGCATTCAACCGGGCACGGGGCGTGTCGCCGCGGCACTTCTGTGAGGCTCCGGACTGACATCATATGGCCGCCGGGCGCCAGCGATCGGGCTTGCCGTCTGACTTGCTCTCTCCCTTTGTAATAGTATTAAATATCGTTTGATAATAATTATCATTAATACTTATAAACGGGGGCAGAATGGAAATCCGGAAAACTCAGCAGGCCGCGGCATGGGCGCTGGCACTGACGGCAGGCATCTATTGCCCCGGCGCAATGGCCGGGGACGAAGAGCAGAGTGACGATGTCAGTCTCAATACGGTCACTGTGACAGGGCAGAAACTGGAACGTACACTGCAGGAAACCATCACCGGAGTGAGTCTGGCCACGGAAGATGATCTGACCAGGAACGGCGCACTGGATCTTTCTTCGGCCTTCGATGAGATGAGCAATGTGAATCTGGTGGGTTACGGCAACAGCAACGAATACGCTATCCGGGGTATTCAGTCCGGCGGTGTTGCCGGGGCTGGCAGCGTCAGTTCGGTGGTTGTGGATGGCATGCCGGTGAGCCGGCCCGACATTCAGAATAATATGACCCTGTGGGATATCGAACAGGTGGTGGTGGCGAAAGGACCTATGTCCACCAGTGTGGGACAGAACTCTGCAGCCGGGGCTATTTTTATTACCTCAAAAAGCCCGCAATTCCAGCCATCTGCATCGCTGAAAGCGGGACTGGGCAGTGACAATCTGTGGCAGCTGAACGCCATGGGCAACCTGCCGCTGAGCGACTCCCTGGCCTTGCGTGTAACGGCTGAACGGCAGGAAACCGATGGTGAATACACCAATATTTATCTCAATGATGAGCGCCACAACTTTCTCAGCAACAGCCATTACAAAGCGAGCCTGCTGTACCAGCCTGACTATCGCTTCAGTGCCCGCCTGATCAGCGGATTCTCCAACAGTAAACATGGTGCTGCGCTGGCCTGTACGGATGCTCAGAGCACCGCCGACTACCCCTGTGAAGCCGGTGACTATAAAGCGGCCATGGACGTCAAACCGCGGTATCAGGAAGTCAGCCGTTACGGCATTTTGAATATCAGTGCGCTGTTATCAGACCGCTGGACGCTGAGCAGTCACACCAGCTGGCGCAATGGTTTCAGCCAGTATGCCGTCGACAGTGACCGTACATACCCGGAATCGGATGTCACCGCGACCTTTGCCGGCCAGCCGGTCAGTTCCGAATATACCGGCTTCGCACAGGATCGTGATCAGCAGCACATCAGCGAAGAACTGAAACTGAGTTTCGAAGGCCGGCACCTTCACTCAGCCACGGGACTGTATCTTGGCCGTGAACGCAGTGAGAGCGAAGGCGACAGTGGCAGTGTGGTTGACCTTAATAACCTCAGCCCTGCCGTGCCGGCGGATACGTTTTATATTCCTTTTACCAACCGCATCCGCGATGGTCTGAACCAGACCCGCTCGCTGGCTGTTTTTAATGAGACGGATATTTACCTGCCGCAGAATCTGACGCTGACCTTAGGTCTGCGTTACAGCCGGGAAGAACGCCGTTTTGAAACCCGTTCAACCGTGTTCCGGGAAATGGACCTCACCCCTGGCGATGCATTGCTGGGCATGCCGGCGGGCAGTCTGAATGCCATGGTGGATAATTACGGCGCTATGTTAAGTGGCAGCGGCAAGGTGACTGAGGAAGATACCTTTACGCAGTGGCTGCCCAAAATCGGAATCAGCTGGGCGGCAACAGCGGATATGACGCTGGGGTATGTGTATTCCAGCGGTTATCGCTCCGGTGGTAATGACCTGAATCTGGGCACGGGCGCTGTGTATGAATACGGTCAGGAAACATTAAAAAACCATGAAATTGCCCTGCGTTCTGTCTGGTTTGAGCAGCAACTGGCGGTGAACGCCAATCTGTTTTATCTGAACTGGGATGATCAGCAGGTATCGGTTAATGGCCCTACCAACCCATTTGATACGTACGTGGATAATGCCGGTTCATCGACTTCCAGAGGCGCTGAACTGGATGTGTTTCTACATCTGAATAATGGATTTATGGCCTCCCTGAATACCGGTTACGCCGATACTGAATTTGAAGATTTTGTCTCATCCGGCAGCGATTATTCCGGCAACCGGTTTCCATATTCGCCGAAAATAAATACCAGTCTCAGTATCGGTTATGACCGGGGCGCTGGTTTTAATACTAAATGGCGCACCCAATATATTGGCAGTGCCTACACCAAGCCTTCGAACGAGCAAAAAATTGATGCGTATTATTTATCGCATCTGAGTGTCGGCTGGAAAGCGGCGCAATGGCGGGTAGATGGTTACGTCAATAACATCTTTGATCATCAGCAGGTGCTGTACGATTATCAGTGGACAAAACCCAGCGCCAATTCGGTTACCCTGGTGGCCAGCCGGTCATGGGGAATCAGTACGCAATACGACTTCTGAGATGCATACTGCCGCCCTCAGGCGGCAGTATTGGCCAGTGCTTCGCTCAGTGTCGGGGTAAAGGTGAGCGCCCCGGGCTGTGGCCGCAGACCGGATCTGGCCAGTGTTTTCAGTGGCTGAAACTGCAGATCAGCAATCATCACCTGAATGTTCTGAGCACGGCAGGAATGAATAAATTTCTCCAGCGCCGAAATGCCTCCGGCGTCTAATACCGGCACCGCATCCAGATACAGGATGATGCCTTTTTGGGCCTGCATTTTATTTTCTAATTCGGCAAAAACGCGGTCGGCGGCCGCAAAAAATAACGGACCATTAATCTTCCACACCTGCCAGCCGGCGGGCAGGGATTCAGGCACCAGTTTACGGTAGAGGCTGATATCACTGATGCGCGTCATTTCAGAAATATTGCGCATGAACAGCAACGACGCCAGCACGATACCGGTGGCGATGGCGATCACCATGTCGAACAGCACGGTCAGACTCATACAGGTGAGCAGCACCAGAATATCACCGCGTGGCGCCGTTTTAATAAAGTGCACCACCTTATCCGCCTCAGCAATATTCCATGCCACTAAAAGCAATAACGCCGCCATGGATGCCATCGGCAAATGCGCCAGCAGAGGGGCCAGAACCAGCAGACCGGCCATGACGACCAGACCGTGAATCATGCCGGCTACCGGCGTCTGCGCGCCGGAACGCACATTGGCGGCAGAACGGGCAATGGCGGCGGTGGCGGTAATGCCGCCAAAAAACGGTGCGACGATATTACCGATGCCCTGACCTAATAATTCACTGTTGGCACTGTGACGGGTGCGGGTCATGTTATCCAGTACCACGGCACATAACAGGGACTCGATTGCACCCAGCATGGCGATGGAAAAAGCCGCCGGTAACAGCAGCTCCAGCAATGACCAGGAGAAACCAATCGGTGTGCCATCGGCACCCGGTTGCTGCCAGGGCCAGATAAACTCAGGCAGCATCGGCGGAATGCCACTGCCGGTGCTGCCATCGGGTAACAGATAACTGAAGCGGCTGCCGATGGTTTCAATACTGTGGCCCTGCAGGCCCAGCAGCCAGGCGATCAGAACACCCACGAGCAACGCCGGAATATGCGGTGGCAGGCGACTGAATTTTTTCCATATCAGCAGGCTGGCAAAGGTGCCGCCACCAACCAGCAGTGAGGGGCCGTCGAACGCCGGAAGATGCGTCACCAGGGCTTCCACTTTCCCCACGTAGGTTTCCGGGTACTCAAATGACAGACCGAAGAAATCTTTCAGCTGCAGGGTGGCGATCACAATGGCAATGCCGGAGGTGAACCCCAGCGTCACGGATTCCGGAATGTATTCAATAAAGCGGCCCAGCCGGGCAAAGGCCATGGCCAGCAGTATGATGCCTGACAGCAGGGTGGCGATCAGCAGGCCGCCCAGACCGAATTTTTCCGCAATCGGGTAAAGAATCACCACGAAGGCGGCGGTGGGGCCGGAGATACTGAAGCGGGAACCACCGGTCAAGGCGATCAGGAAGCCGCCGATCATGGCGGTATAAAGGCCGTATTGCGGTGCCACACCGCTGGCGATGGCCAGCGCCATGGATAAAGGAATGGCAATCACGCCGACGGTCAGGCCGGCGATCAGGTCTTTGCTGAAGCGGCTGACGTTATAGGGCTGTTGCAGGGATTCCCGCAGAGCGTGACCAATGCGCAGTGAAAACAGGTGGGATCTGTGTGGCATGACGGGTCCGGGTTGAGCAAAGCGGGCATTATACCGCACTTGCCGGCATTCCGCTGAAGTGTAAAGAAGTGTATGTCCGTGCGGCCCGGAGACGGTATCGGAAGGATTCATGACCTCCCTCAAGTTTCTGTTGATATGACTGTTGTTAGCTTGTCTATGCTGATGAGTATGGCTACAGATGGCTCGTGTCGCTGTAACCGCGAAAACCATAAGGAGAGAGAGATGAAACTAACAAAAGTTATAACCTCCGCTGCCCTGCTCGGTTTTGCCGGCGCGGCACAGCTGGCCATGGCGGCTGAACCCATTGCCCCGGTTGAACCGGTCAAAGAGGTGAACCTGGCCGAAGCGGAACTGGGCAAAAAACTCTATTTTGATCCGCGCCTTTCCAAGTCCGGTTTTATTTCCTGCAACTCCTGCCACAACCTGAGCATGGGTGGCACGGACAACCTGAAAACCTCTATTGGCCATAACTGGAATCAGGGCCCGATTAACGCTCCGACGGTGCTGAACTCGTCCATGAACGTTGCCCAGTTCTGGGATGGCCGTGCGGCTGATCTGAAAGAACAGGCCGGTGGCCCGATTGCTAACCCGGGTGAAATGGCATTTACCCACGTGCTGGCGGTGGATGTGCTGAAATCCATTCCCGGCTACGTACGTGAGTTTAAGCTGGTATATGGCACTGATCAGATTTCCATTGATCAGGTCACCACCGCAATTGCCGAGTTTGAAAAAACCCTGGTCACCCCGAATTCGCCCTTTGATCTGTGGCTGCTGGGTGATAAAGATGCCATCACGGCCGACGAAAAAGCCGGTTACGAGTTATTTAAAACATCCGGCTGTGTTGCCTGCCACAATGGTCAGGCGGTTGGTGGTGCCAGCTTCCAGAAAATGGGGCTGGTGGAAGCCTACCAGACCAAAAACAAGGCAGAAGGACTGGCCGGTATCACAGGTAAAGATGCCGACCGTATGAAGTTCAAAGTGCCGACGCTGCGTAATGTTGAAATGACGTACCCATACTTCCATGACGGTGAAGCTCAGACGCTGACCGAAGCTGTGGATATCATGGGGCGCCTGCAGCTGGGACGTAAATTCAGTGATAAAGAAAACGCGCAGATCGTTGCCTTCCTGAAAACACTGACCGGTGATCAGCCAACATTTAATCTGCCGATTTTACCGCCTTCTACGGATAAAACTCCGGTTCCAAAACCTTTCGATTAATTCTCTCTGCAGCCCAAAGCCCCGGTAATCCGGGGCTTTTTTTATTCTATGTCGCTATCAGAACATTTGATGTCGGCTTCTTCCGCGATTGGCAACATGATTACCCTATAACAGGAGACCAGCAATTAATTATGTTATGGTCTGTTCCGGTTTACTCAGGTTGCAGTATCACCTGTGTAGGAAATCTGCTCCGGGAGGCACGGAGCAGAAAGCTTTAAATCCGCTCTGGCGGATGCATTCTGATCTGTTTATGCAGATCTCAGTAACCCCTGAAAAAACAAAACACGGGAGGCGAGCCGCAATGGCTGATAATAATGATCCAATGATTCCCGACGGTGAGGTGAATCCGATCGACACTGACTATAAAGTCGGTCAGGACAACATCGTCGTAAACGTCGGGCCCTTTGGTCTGGATATTCATAACCGGGTTTTTGCGATATCCGGTCTGGCAGTGATTCTGTTCGTAGCGCTGACACTGGCGTTCCACGGACAGGCTGAACCTTTCTTTAAAGATATCCGTAACTGGCTGACCGGTAACCTGGACTGGTTGTTCCTGGGCGCCGGTAACATCTTCGTGATTATGTGTCTGGTACTGGTGTTTTCTCCGCTGGGTAAAGTACGTCTGGGCGGCACCGAAGCTACGCCGGATTACAGTTACTCCGGCTGGTTTGCCATGTTGTTTGCGGCCGGTATGGGTATCGGTCTGATGTTCTACGGGGTATCTGAACCTCTGTCTCATTTTGCCAGCTCCATGGGCGGTACCGCCGTGGGCGAAGACGGCATGCGTACTGACTGGGCGCCGCTGGGTGCCGCCGCCGGTGATCCGGAAGCCGCCGCCGCGCTGGGTATGGCAGCCACCATTTATCACTGGGCACTGCACCCATGGGCCATTTACGCCGTTCTGGCGCTGGGTCTGGCACTCTTCTCTTTCAACAAAGGTCTGCCACTGACCATCCGCTCCGTGTTCTACCCGATTCTGGGTGAGCGTGTGTGGGGCTGGACCGGGCATATCATTGATATCATGGCGGTACTGGCCACCCTGTTTGGTCTGGCGACGTCACTGGGGCTGGGTGCTTCTCAGGCGGCATCCGGTCTGAACTATCTGTTTGATATCCCCATGGGTGAAACCACTCAGATTCTGCTGGTGATTGGTATCAGTGCGGTGGCGACTGTCTCTGTGGTTGCCGGTCTGGATGCGGGTGTTAAGCGTCTGTCAGAGATCAACATGGTGCTGGCTGCGCTGCTGATGCTGTTCGTGATCATTGTTGGCCCGACCCTGGCGATCTTTACCGGTTTCTTCGAAAACCTGTGGTCTTATCTGGTGAATCTGCCGGCACTGGCCAACCCGGTTGCCCGTGAAGACAGCAACTTTGCTTCTGGCTGGACTGCCTTCTACTGGGCATGGTGGATCTCCTGGTCACCTTTCGTTGGTATGTTTATCGCCCGTGTATCCCGTGGCCGTACTGTCCGTGAATTCCTGGTATCGGTACTGCTGATTCCGTCAGCTGCCTGTGTTCTGTGGATGACTGTGTTTGGTGGTACTGCCATCGAACAATACGTCCAGGACGGTTATAAAGCCGCTGCGGATGCCGCACTGCCACTGCAGCTGTTTGCTATGCTGGATGCATTGCCGCTGGCACAGATCACGTCCTTTATTGCCATTGTTCTGGTGATCGTGTTCTTCGTAACCTCGTCCGACTCCGGTTCCCTGGTGATCGACGTGATTTCCGCCGGTGGTAAGGTAGATTCCCCGACTCCACAGCGGGTATTCTGGTGTACCTTTGAAGGACTGGTGGCCATTGCCCTGATTATGGGTGGTGGACTGGTGGCACTGCAGGCAATGGCTGTGTCGACCGGGTTACCATTTACACTGGTGTTGCTGATCGCGGCCTTCTCTATGGTGAAAGGCCTGATGTCCGAGCCCCGCAAGGGCTGAGCATGCACTAAGCTGTAAAAAAAGCCCGGTCTTTACCGGGCTTTTTTTACGTTTTATCGAAACACAGGAGTGATGCTTTATGCAGGCTGAACAGATTGAAATTCTTGAATTCCTGCGCCAGCATCAGCCGCTGTCTTTGTTGCCGGAAGACGTTCTGCGTCAGGTCGCACAGTCAGTGGATATTGCTTATTACAAAGCCGGCACTCAGATTCTGGACTTCGGTACAGAACTCAGTGACTGGTTTCTGATCCGCAGCGGTGCTGTGGAAGTGTATCGCCGCAATGGCGATCTTTATAACCGCTTAACACAGGGCGGTTTTTTCGCTGAATTTGGCCTGTTACGTAACCGCCGTGCACGTTTCCCGGTGCGGGCCATGGAAGATACGCTGGTGTATCTGATCCCGGCGGAGCTGTTTATTTCCCTGTTTGAAGAACACGAAGAATTTGCCGACCAGGTCGAAGTGGAAGACCGCACCCGGCTGCGTCAGGCGGTAGCGCGCCGTGAAGACGCTAATGAACTGATGACCGCACGTATTGAAACCCTGCTCAGTCGTGAACCGGTTCTGTTGCACCATACCGCCAGTGCGCGCGAAGCGGCGCGCCAGATGATGGAAGAAAATGTCTCCTCATTGCTGGTCATTGATGACGCCGCGGATGATGAAGAAACCCTGAAAGGAATTGTCACCGACCGGGATATTACCGACCGACTGGTGGCGCCGGGCCTGCCGTATGAAACCCCGGTGACCGATATTATGAGTCCGGAAGTGGTGGCGGTGGAATATAACCAGCTGGTGTTTGAAGCCATGCTGAAAATGTTGCGGGATAACGTCCACCATTTACCGGTATTACGCAAAGGTAAACCGCTCGGGGTGATCACCCTGACGGATATTATCCGCTATGAATCGCAGAACAGTCTGTTTGTGGTGCGCAGCATCTTCAGCGCCCAGAGTGTGGAAGAGCTGGTGCCGCTGCAATCCGATGTCAGGGCGTGTTTCAGCCGGCTGATTGCTGAAGATGCGAACTCACGCATGATCGGCAGTTCCATGGCGGTGATCGGCCGTAGTTTTAAACAGCGGCTGCTGGAGCTGGCGGAAGAAAAGTTTGGTCCGCCGCCGGTGCCCTATTGTTTTCTTGCACTGGGCTCTATGGCACGCGAAGAACAGCTGATCGTAACGGATCAGGACAATGCCATGATCCTGGACGACAGCTTTGAGCCGGAAAAACATGATGAATATTTCTATCAGGTTGCCAAGTTCGTCAGTGACGGGCTGGATGCCTGCGGTTATAAATATTGCACCGGCCATATTATGGCGACCAATAAAAAATGGCGGCAACCGTTAAAAGTATGGGAATCCTATTTCACTGAATGGATAGAACAACCCACCCCTGAGTTTCTGCTTAACAGCTCTATTTTCTTTGACCTTGAAGGTGTCTGGGGTGAGAACCGCTGGGCTAAACGGCTGAATAAACTGATCCGCCATAAAGCACAGAAAAATACCCGTTTTCTTGCCTGTATGGCACGCAATGCATTGCTGCGTACACCGCCGCTGGGCTTTTTCAAAAACTTTGTGATGGAAGCCGACGGCGATCACAATAAGTCCATCAATATGAAGCGCCGCGGTACTGCACCTCTGGCCGACCTGATTCGGGTGCACGCTCTGTCGATCGGGTCAGCATCGCACAATTCATTTGAGCGTCTGCAGGATGTGATTGATGCAAAAATACTGTCGCCCGGCAGTGGTCCCGACCTGCGCGATGCACTGGAATTAATTGCTATGGTGCGCATCCGTCACCAGGCGCTGGATCTGGAGGCCGGAGCAGAGCCGGATAACAATATTGAGCCGGAAAATTTATCCGATTTTGAACGCAAAAACCTGCGCGATGCTTTTCTGATTGTGTCGAACGCACAGAAATACCTTAAATACCGTTATCAACCGGGGCGCAGCAGCTGATGTTATATTTACGTCCCGGGCAGGTTCTCAATGAGCCGGATGACTCCGGCGAAGATATTTCTGTGGGAGACTGGCCCGCACTCTATTCCGCACTGGCGGAACAGGCCGAATCAAAAGTACTGCGCGAGTTTTATGCAGCGGGTTTACCGCCGGCCAGTACGCCGATTTCTGAAGTTCCTATGTTAGCCCTGGATTTTGAGACCACCGGCATGGACGCGGAACAGGGAGACATCGTCAGTATTGGTCTGGTCCCCATGACCATGGCACGGATTTATAACCGTGATTCCTGTCACTGGGTGGTACGGCCGCGCGCCCATTTGCCCGGCGATTCTGTGGTTATTCATGGTATTACTCACAGCGATGTGGCTTCCTCGCCCGACCTCAACCGTTATCTGCAACCTCTGCTGTCGCTGATGGCTGGCCGGGTGGTTGTCGCGCATTACCGTAAAATGGAACGTAATTTTCTGCATCACGCCATGTTGCAGCGTCTGGGGGAAGGCATCCGCTTTCCGATCATTGATACCATGACACTGGAAGCCGAGATTACCCGGCTGACGTTCTGGCAGCGCTTACGCGGACAAAAAGCGCCGTCGCTGCGTCTGGCCGAAGCCCGTAAACGATATCACCTGCCGTTTTATCATCCCCATCATGCCCATACCGATGCCCTGTCCTGTGCTGAGCTGCTGCAGGCACAGCTGATCACTCACTATGGTCCCAAAACCCCGGTGGGTGATCTCTGGCGCTGAGCCGTCCCGTTTACGCTGTATCGCACCGTTCCACCGGCCCGGCTTATTCGCCGTGGCCGCTGTGGCTATACTGAGCTTTATTTCCAACCGCCACGGCAGCGTCTGTCGTGTCTGCATTCTGTCCGGGAACACTCTATGATCGGCCCTTTTATCAACAGCGCCGCGATTGTCGCCGGCACACTGCTGGGTGTGCTGGTGGCCAACCATCTGCCTGAACGCTTACGTGCGGGGCTGATGCCAACCTTTGCGCTGTGCGCTGTCGCCATTGGCATTCATATGCTGGCTGACATTCAGTATCTGGCCGTTATCGTGATGGCGTTTATTCTGGGCACCGCCATCGGCGAGCTGCTGTATTTTGAAAAGGCAGTCAGTAAAGGTGCTGCGGCAGCTCAGGCGCTGATGCAGAAAATATTCCCCATGCGCTCGCACCTGAGCGGGGAAGAATTCAGCATGCAGTACAATTCTCTGATCGTTATTTTCTGTGCCAGTGGGCTGGGGATTCTGGGCTCCATTACGGAAGGTCTGAACGGTAATTATCAGCTGCTGCTGGTAAAAAGCATGATGGATTTTTTAACCGCCATGATCTTTGCGGTCAGCCTGGGGCCAAGCATTGCGCTGATTTTTATTGCCCAGCTGGCGGTGCAGTCTTCATTGTTTCTGCTGGCGACCTTGATTATGCCTTATATGGATGAAGTAGCGTTTGCTGATTTCTCGGCGGTGGGCGGCATTATTATGATTGCCGTCGGGATGCGGATGGCGGGGATTATGAATTTTGCCGTGATTAATTTTCTGCCGGCGTTATTTCTGGTGGTGCCGTTTTCATATGTCTGGCGCAGTCTGGGATTCGGCTGAATAAACCCCGGCGGCAGGCGCTGAAGTGCGCCTGCCGCCGGAGGTCATGGTCAGAATACCCGGCGGCCGTCGGCAAATACTGCGCTGACAGCACCCTCTAACCGGCTGCCGATAAGCGGAGAATTGGTGCCCTTGGAGTGCATGGAAGATTCATCCGCCAGCCGGCTTGCCGTCGGGTCCAGCAATACTGCATTAAACCAGCTGCCTTCTTTCAAGGCCTGTTCCAGCCCCAGTAACTGCGCCGGTTGATTGCTGACCGCGCGGATCAGTGCAGCCAGTGACAGTTCGTTACTGCTCACCAGCTGCAGCGCCAGGGGCACAAAGAAATCAAACATACTCATACCGGCTTCGGCATCGGCGAAGGGCGCTTTTTTGGCGGCGATTTCGTGCGGCCGGTGATTGGAACTGATGGCCAGCTCGCCGTTGTTGACGGCTGCTAACAGCGCCTGTCGGTCAGCGTCACTGCGCAGGGGCGGGCGCACATTAAACTGGCTGTTGTAGCCGGTGACCGCGGCATCTGTATACACCAGATTGGCCAGGGGGGTATCGGCACTGATATTGAGCCCTTTCTGACGCGCCTGGGACAACATCTGCAGACTGCGGGCGCAGCTGACCTGGCTGATGTGGATGCGGGCGCCGGTCTGTTCGGCCAGCAGAATAATCTGCGCCAGCGCGATACTTTCCGCGGTGGCCGGAATACCGCTCAGCCCCATGCGGGTCGCCACCGGGCCTTCGTGCATACAGCCGCCATCGCTGAGTGATACGTCTTCGGCCTGCAGAAACAGCGGAATATCGTAGGTGGCCGCGTATTCCATCACCCGCCGCAGTACATAACTGTCTTTGAATGGCTGACGGGCATTGCTTAATGCCACACAGCCTGCTTCGCGCAGACCGTACATGTTGGCCAGCTGTTCTCCGGCCAGTCCCTGAGTGACAGCGCCCAGCGGCAGTACACTGGCATAGCCTGCCTGAGCCGCCTTTTCCAGAACCTGCTGAATCACGGCTGAGCTGTCCGCTACGGGTTTGCTGTCCGGCAGCGCGCAGACGTGCGTAAAGCCACCGGCACAGGCAGCACGGGTTTCGGATGCGATGGTGCCTTTCTGTGGGTAACCGGGATCGGCAAGGTGGGCGCCAAGGTCAATAAAGCCCGGTACCAGCCACTGGCCCTGGGCGTTAATGCTTTGTTCGATTTCGCCTGAGGCGGGTTTATGGCCGATGGTGGCGATACGGCCGCCGGCCACGTAAATATCGCAGACCTCATCAAGGTTCTGAGAAGGGTCAATCAGGCGGGCGTTTTCAATGTGCAGGTATCTCATGCTTATGCCTCCTCCTGATCATTCTGGCCAGCTGCAAGCAGCTCGTTTTTCTCCTGCTGTTGGCCACTCATTGCCATCGACATCACGGCCATCCGTACTGCAATACCGTAACTGACCTGATTCAGAATCACGGATTGCATGCCATCGGCAACGGCGGATTCAATTTCCACCCCGCGGTTAATCGGCCCCGGGTGCATAACGATGGCATCCGGTCTGGCAATGGCGAGTTTCTGTTCCGTCAAACCATAAAGCTTGAAGAATTCACCTTCTGACGGCAGCAGCGCGTTCTGCATACGTTCTTTCTGCAGGCGCAGCATGATGATGACGTCGCAGTCTTTGAGACCATCTTCCATGCGGTAAAACGCCTTACAGCCCAGGGCTTCGGTGTCTTTCGGCAACAGCGTACCGGGACCGATCACCCGCACTTCCGCAGCACCCAGGGTATTGAGCGCATAAATCTGCGAGCGCGCCACGCGGGAGTGCAGGATATCGCCTACGATGGCGACCACTTTGCCTTCGATGGACGCTTTATGACGGCGGATGGTGAGCATATCCAGCATGGCCTGGGTCGGGTGCGCGTGGCGGCCGTCACCGGCATTAATAATGGCGACGTTGGGGGTTACCTGCTCAGCGATAAAATGCGCGGCTCCGGAATCGGCATGACGGACGACGAACATATCCGAGTACATGGCTTCCAGATTCCACAGGGTGTCCATTAAGGTTTCGCCCTTGGAGGTGGCAGAGCGGGCGATATCCAGATTGAGAATATCGGCGGATAAACGTTTGGCCGCCAGCTCAAAGGTGGAGCGGGTGCGGGTGCTGTTTTCAAAAAACAGATTCACCACGGTTTTGCCGCGCAGCAGCGGGACTTTTTTCACCGCCCGTTCCTGGGTGCTGATAAAAGAATCGGCGGTATCAAGAATTTCGGTCAGCAGTTCCCGGCTCAGCCCTTCGGTGGTGAGAAAGTGCTTCAGGCGACCGTTGGCGGTGAGCTGAACCTGGCTTGGGTCTGTGTTCATCGTTGCTGTGCTCATAACAGTTAAACGCCGCTCAGGCGAGAGTGAGAGTCATGGGGTTGGGGCCGCTCAGCTTGACCAGCTGGCCGTTGTCCAGTTCCAGCCGGGCACCGGTCAGGTCGGGCTGGATCGGCAATTCGCGGCGGCCGATATCCAGCAGACTGACCAGCGTAATGCTGGCTGGCCGGCCATAATCAAATAATTCGTTCATGGCCGCGCGGATGGTACGCCCGCTCATGACCACATCATCCACCAGAACAATATGACGGTCTTCAATGCTATCGGGTAACTCTGATCCTTTGACCTGCGGGTGCAGACCATGGCGGGTAAAATCGTCACGGTAAAAGCTGATATCCAGTGAGCTGACATCATCGCCGGTCTGCAGTTTCTGTTGCAGGCGGTCGGCTACCCAGACACCGCCGGTGCGGATGCCAACCAATAACGGCTGCGTGATCTGATGGTCGTTCAGGTAGGTTGCCAGACGGTCACCCAGTTCGGTGCAGGTCTGTTCGATATCCGGCAGGGTCATAGTGTTCTCCGTGGCGCGTGGTCCGCGCCCGGCCCGGCGGCCAGCAACGCGGCTGTGCTTTGGTGTTATTCGTTTAATGGCCAGGCGGCCATCCAGCTTTCCAGAATCAGTTGCGCGGCCAGACCATCGACTGAGTTTGCGCCGAAGTCCCGGCTGCCACCTTGCTCTATGACAATGCCTTTGGCTTCGTAGCTGGTGAGGCGCTCGTCATGGGTGTAGGCGGGGCGATGATAGCGGCCTTCCAGGCGTCTGGCGAATTTGTTTGCACGCCGGCTCATGTCGCTGTCGCTGCCATCCATGTTGAGCGGCAGTCCCACCACGAACGCATCCGGCTGCCATTCATCGATCAGCCGCTGCAGTCCATCCCAGTCAGGAATACCGTCGCGTGCTTTAATCGGGTTGAGTGGCTGGGCCCCGGCGGTGATACGCTGGCCGATGGCGATGCCGATACGCTGGGTACCGAAATCAAAAGCCATCAGGCTTTTAATCCGCGCCGGTGGTGTCTGTTCTGCGCTCATCAGGCGTGGCCTGCATCGCCACTGAGGAACTCAGCACTGATGCCCAGCGCAGCCAGCGCTTTGGCGTATATTTCTTCCGGCGGGGTATCAAACAGGATGTCTTCGCTGGCTTCCACGGTGAGCCAGCTGTTGGTGCGGATTTCTTCATCCAGCTGATCGGCATCCCAGCCGGCGTAGCCCAGTGCCAGGTGGTAGTCTTTCGGACCGTCACCGGCGGCAATGGCCTGCAGGATATCTTTCGACGTGGTCAGATGGGATTGCTCTGTCACGTTCAGCGTGGAGCTCCAGTTGCCCTGCTGGCGATGCAGGATAAAACCGTTTTCCTGGCTGACCGGGCCGCCGGCCAGTATGTCCGGGGTGACCCCGGGCAGGCGGGGGATATCCAGCTGCTCGCAGATTTCGTCAAACGTCACTGGCATATGGCGGTTAAGCACAATGCCCATTGCACCGTCTTCGTTGTGTTCACACAGATAGGTGACGGTGCCGCCAAACCAGGAGTCTTCCAGTTGCGGCATAGCGATCAGCAGGTGATTTTTCAGGCTTTGCAGCTGTTCCATTAATTTGTTTCCGACAGGTAGCGGTTTCCTTTGAACTGCCAGGTACGGATGATTTCCAGTACATCCACATCTTTGCGCATTTCTTCGGTGAAAGGTGCAAAGGGGGCAGCCAGGCGCACAATACGCAGCGCCGCATCATCCAGCACTTTGCGGCCGGATGATTCGAGAATATTGAGTTCACGGATGGTGCCGTCCGGGTTAATGGCGACCAGCAGCCGCAGGCGGCAGTTATCAAAGCAGTTTTCGGCCTCACGCGGATAATTCAGGGCGCCCATCTGTTCGATTTTACGCCGCCAGCTGTTGACGTAATAGGCATCGCTGGCGGCCATGGTAGACATTGCCGTCAGTCGCTGTACGCGGGGTTTTTTGGCGTAGGTCTGGCGCAGGGTATCCAGTTTGGCTTCCAGACTGGCCATTTCCAGACTGCGTTCCAGCAGTGACTGTTGCGGGCCGTCCGGCAGATCCAGCTGAAACGCCGGTTCCGTCTGTTCGGTTTTGACTTTGCGCTTATTCTCTGCGGTGGTGGTGACGATCTGGTTCTGCCCCTGCGGCTTTTTTGGGGCGCTGGCCTGCTGCTGTTGTGGCGAGGCTTCATTAATGGCATTGGACTGGAAGTCGGCTTCCACATCCGTGGTCAGCATTTTGGCTTCATCCAGTGTGCCGCTGCCTTCCTGATTGGCCTGGGCAATATAGTCTGCTTCTTCCGGGGCTTTATCGCTTTTGTAGTTGGCCAGGGTGACTTCCAGCGTCTTGGACAGGTTTTCATCATCCGATGCGCGGAAGGTGATGCCGAGTATCACCAGAGCATGGATCAGCAACGCCAGAAAAAGCGTAAAAGAAAGGCGGTCAGAACTGGTCACAACAGTGGCAGACATGCGGACAAAAATACCTGAAATGGCCGGTTATCAGAGGCTGCAAGTCTGCGCGTTTGAGGAACATTTGTCCAGCTGGCCGGACCGCCGCCAGCGCAAAGTCTGAGGTGTTTCACATCAGTCTCCGGCGGCGGCTGGTGATGACCGCTTAAAGCTTGCTGAGCAGACAATCAATGAGCTGGCCGGCGACATCAATACCGGAGTCGCGGCTGATCTCACGCACACAGGTAGGGCTGGTGACGTTAATCTCAGTCAGGTTGTTGCCAATGATATCCAATCCGACAAAGTACAGGCCTCTGGCCTTCAGGACCGGGCCGATCTTTTCAGCGATGGCACGGTTTTCGTCACTCAGTGGTTGGGTAATCCCTGCACCGCCGGCCGCCAGGTTGCCGCGGGTCTCGCCCTGGGCAGGAATACGGGCCAGGCAATAAGGCACAGGTTCGCCGTCAATCATCAGAATGCGTTTGTCGCCTTCGGTGATCTGGGGAATAAAACGCTGGGCCATGATCTGCTGTTGTCCGAAATTGGTGAGCGTTTCAATAATAACGCTGACGTTCGGATCATCCGGCCGGACACGGAAAATAGACGATCCGCCCATGCCGTCCAGTGGTTTGAAGATCACATCACCGTGTTGCTGGTGAAAAGCTTTCAGCAGATCCGCGCGGCGGGTGACGGTGGTGGGTGTCATAAACTCAGCGAAGGCCGTGGCGAACACTTTCTCGTTACAGTCGCGCAGGCTCTGCGGATTGTTGGCGATCAGGGTGCCTTCCTCCGCTGCGCGTTCAAGTATATAGGTGCTGTAGATGAACTCACTGTCGAAGGGTGGGTCCTTGCGCATGATGACAACATCCAGCGTGCTCAGCGGCACTTCCTGATATTCACCTAACCCGAACCAATCTTCGGGATTCATGCGTACTTCCAGGGGTGCCATTCTGGCCATTGCGCGTCCGTTCTGAATGGAAAGGTCGGCCTGTTCCATGTACCAGAGTTCGCAACCCCGCGCCTGTGCTGCATCCAGCAGGGCCAGTGTCGTGTCTTTCTTGTATGTGATGTCTGCGATGGGATCCATCACCACGCCCAGCTTAACCGTCATAAAAGCTCCAAACAGCCCGGATTGTTGAAAGTGCCAGTGTATCTTAATAAATGTTCACAAGGCGTAACTGAATTGTGTGACCCGCCTCATGGCGCCATGCTGGCGTTTGTCGCATGATATGTGATACAAACGTGACGCAATGGCGCCTGATGCGTTTATCGACACAACAAGCAGCTTACTACAACATAAAAACGGATGGTTAAGGCCTCCCTATGGAAGATAACTTTCAGAACACAAAAGTCATGGTCATCGACGACAGCAAGACGATCCGTCGTACAGCCGAGACGTTGCTCAAAAAGGTCGGGTGCGAAGTGATCACCGCAACAGATGGCTTTGATGCACTGGCCAAAATAGCGGACACCCATCCCGATATTATTTTCGTCGACATCATGATGCCGCGTCTGGATGGTTATCAGACCTGCGCACTGATTAAAAATAACTCAAAATTCAAGTCGACCCCCGTCATTATGCTGTCCAGTAAGGATGGCCTGTTTGATAAAGCAAAAGGGCGGATTGTCGGCTCAGACCAGTATCTGACTAAACCATTCAGTAAAGAAGAGCTGTTGGGTTCCATCAGGCAATACGTAAAATCCTGAGCCTTTGGTTACAGACAAAAATTAAGAGGAAAATGGCATGGCCCGTATTTTGGTAGTTGATGATTCTCCAACCGAGACTGAAGCGTTCCGCGTAATGCTGGAGAAGCATGGTCACGAAGTACTGACGGCAGAGAATGGTGCTGATGGTGTGGCGCTGGCGCGTAAGGAAAAGCCGGACGTTGTATTAATGGATATTGTCATGCCGGGCCTGAATGGCTTCCAGGCAACCCGTCAGCTGACCAAGGACCCTGAAACCCAGCATATCCCGGTGATTATTGTGACCACCAAAGATCAGGAAACTGACCGTGTGTGGGGCAAACGTCAGGGTGCCAGTGGTTATCTGGTCAAGCCGGTTGCTGAATCCGTGCTGAGTTCTGAAATTGACTCTGTGATGGCTGGCTGATCATGCATCCGTTTGCCCTGTTGCTGGATATAGCCGAACGCAGCCGTTATAACGCTTCCGATCTGCCGCAGCAGACGGAAGCCGTCAGTTACTGGCGTGGCGTCGGTTTTATGCTGGCCGGCCGTCATTTTGTGGCCGACATGGGGGAGGTTGCAGAGATACTGCAGCCGCCGCGGCTGACGAAAGTCCCCGGAGTGCGGAACTGGGTGCTGGGTGTGGCGAACGTACGTGGCCGTCTTGTTCCTGTTATGGATCTGGCCGGCCTGCTAGGCTTGCCGTCAAAGGCCAATTGGCGCAGTCGCCGGGTGTTGGTGGTGGAGCAGGATGATCACCTGAGTGGCCTGCTGGTGGATGCCGTGCTGGGGATGCAGCAGTTCCCGGTGGATGGCCGCAGCGATACCCCTGCTCTTGAACCTGCCTTTGAAAAGTTTGTAAGCCACAGTTATGAGCGGGATGGCCGGGAGTGGCCGGTATTTGAACTCAGGGAATTGATCCAGGCACCTGAGTTTCTGGAAATTGCCGTCTGAGCGGCCCGCACAGAAAAGATAATACCGTCTGGCCTGATGGCAGGGCAGACGAAAGAAACCAGGCAGGGCTGACGTCAGTCGATTCTGCCGCTGACGAACACAGGGCGGATTGACTGAATCTGCCCTGTTCCGGTGTTGTTGCCGGACAGCCCCTGATGGGTCTGAATTATTACAATGCATGCAGAGTGTGGAGAGAACGGCATGAGCGGAAATACAGGAAGCGTCTTGTCGACGGCTTTCCGGAACCGGACAAACAGCGTACTTGCGGGGCTGCTGTTCGTGTTTCTGGCGGTGTTCATCGGTATTACGGTATACGTGAACATACTGGCTGATCGCGACGACCAATACATTGAACACGCCGGTGAGCTGCGCGTACTGTCGCAGGAGCTGGCCAAAAACGCCACCGAGGCGGCGGGTGGTAAGCAGGCGGCCTTCGCCGAGCTGAAACAGGCCCGTAATTCCTTCGCTGAGCACTGGGATTATCTGGTAAAAGGTGACGATTCAACCGGTCTGCCGCCGGCTGAGGTTGCCACCATGACCAATGTACAGTCACTGTGGAATACAGTACGTACCAATGCCGACCAGATTGTGCGCGCCGAAGACGTTATTCTCTCTCTGCACGAAGTAGCCGCGACACTGGCGGAAACCATTCCACAGCTGCAGGTGGAATACGATGAAATTGTGGAAATTCTGCTGGATAACGATGCACCGGCGGATCAGGTTGCGGTTGCCCAGCGTCAGTCCTGGCTGGCGGAACGTATTGTACGGTCGGTGAACAAGGTACTGGCCGGTGGTGAAGATGCGGTAATGGCGGCCGATGCCTTTGGTCGTGACGCCTCGCTCTTTGGTCGCGTACTGAACGGTATGATTCAGGGTAACGTGGCGATGAACATCTCACAGGTAACGGACGAAGAGGCGGTATACGCCCTGGCCGAAGTTGCTGAGCTGTTCGAATTCGTATCCGGTTCGGTGGACGAAATTCTGGAAACCTCCCCGGAACTCTTCCAGGTGCGTGAAGCATCCGATTCTATCTTTACCGATTCTGAAACTCTGCTGAACCAGACGTCTGCCCTGACCCAGACCATTCAGGATGGCGCTGAAACACGTTTCCTGCTGCAGGTTGTGGGTTATCTGGCCGCGGTGGCGGCTCTGATCGTTATGGTGGCATTCGGGATCGTGTCTTACCGTGAAACGCGCCGTGACCTGGCGGAAACCGCTGACAAGAACGAACAGAACCAGATGGCGATTCTGCGTCTGCTGGATGAAATTGCTGACCTTGCAGACGGTGACTTAACCGCCTCGGCGACGGTAACCGAAGACTTTACCGGTGCGATTGCTGACTCCATCAACTACGCGATCGACCAGATGCGCTCGCTGGTATTTGCGATTAACGAAACAGCGGTACAGGTATCCTCCGCTGCTCAGGAAACCCAGGCGACAGCGATGCACCTGGCCGAAGCTTCTGAGCACCAGGCGCAGGAAATTGCCGGTGCTTCTGCCGCGATTAACGAAATGGCGGTCTCTATTGACCAGGTATCTGCCAACGCCTCGGAATCATCCGCGGTTGCGGAGCGGTCGGTTGCGATCGCCAACAAAGGTGCTGAAGTCGTACAGGCAACGATTAACGGCATGGATAACATCCGTGAACAGATCCAGGAAACATCGAAACGGATTAAACGTCTGGGTGAATCCTCACAGGAGATTGGTGACATCATCTCCCTGATTACCGACATTGCTGACCAGACCAACATTCTGTCTCTGAACGCTGCGATCCAGGCATCCATGGCCGGTGACGCCGGCCGGGGCTTCGCGGTGGTTGCGGATGAGGTACAGCGTCTGGCGGAACGTTCTGCCGCGGCGACCAAGCAGATTGAAGCACTGGTTAAAACGATTCAGAACGATACCAACGAAGCCGTTATCTCGATGGAAACCACCACTTCCGAGGTGGTACGTGGTGCCCGCCTCGCACAGGATGCGGGTGTTGCACTGGAAGAGATTGAGAACGTATCGAAAAACCTCGCGGAACTGATTCAGAACATTTCCAACGCGGCACGTCAGCAGGCATCGTCTGCCGGCCATATTTCCAACACGATGAACGTTATTCAGGAAATTACCTCGCAGACGTCTGCGGGTACCACTGCTACAGCGAAATCGATTGGTAACCTGGCTGAAATGGCCAACAAGCTGCGTGAATCGGTGGCAGGCTTTAAGCTGCCGGAAGAGGAACTGGAGCTCGATCAGCAGCAGGTTCTGTAAACCGTTGGTGGTTGGATAATTGTTAATGAGCCATCAATTGCTCGCAGGCAAGAGCAGTCTGCCGGAACTGGACGACACTCAGTTTGCCCGCTGGCAGAACCTGCTGGAGGAGCGCACCGGGATGTGTATCACACCCCAGCGCCGTTCTTTCCTGCAAACCAGCCTTGGGCTGCGGATGCAGGAAGTGGGTTGCTCCAGCTACCAGGAATATTACGAGCGGGTCCGTAACGGGCCTGCCGGAGCGATTGAGTGGAGTACTCTGGTCGATCGTCTCACAGTGCAGGAAACGCGCTTTTTTCGCGACCCGGATGCCTTTGCTTTTGTTGAGCAGTTTGTGCAGCAGAAGGCCGCTGAAGAAAGCACGGAAACGATCGAATTCTGGAGCGTGGGCTGTTCGTCCGGCGAGGAAGTATACAGCCTCGCGATGGTTGGCGAACGCTGGCTGAAACCGGCCGGCAGGCGTTACGCAGTCACGGGGACGGATATTTCCACCATCGTGTTGCGCAAAGCCAGAGCCGGAAAATATCAGCCCCGGGCTGTGGACTGGATTCCTGCTGAGTACGCGAAGCTGGGTTTTCGTCCGCTGGCACCCGGTGGTTCATTGGAAGTGTCTGATGCACTGCGTCAGCGCAGCTGCTTTACCCAGGTGAATATCCTGGATCTGGCCAGCTGCCCGTTGCAGTCACAACATGTAATTTTTTGCCAGAACGTGCTGATTTATTTCCGCCGCTGGCGACGCCGTGAAATCCTGAATCTACTCGCCGAGCGCCTTGCGCCCGGCGGTATTCTGGTAATCGGTCTGGGGGAAATGGTGGATTGGCAACACCCGTTACTGGAACCAGTGCATAGCAGTCAGGTATCAGCATTCGTGCGTAAGCAAAAAAATTCGACAGGGGAGACCGCAAGGCGATGAGTCAGGACTACATCGCCCTGGAATGGGTAAAAGGGGAAATCGAAGAGACTCTGCAGCAGGCCCAGCAGGCGCTGGAAGCTTATGTGGAGAATCCCCAGGACAGCAGCCGTCTGAAATTCTGCCTGAGTTATCTGCATCAGATTCACGGTACGTTGCAGATGGTGGAGTTTTATGGCGCCGCCCTGCTCGCAGAGGAAATGGAAGCGGTTGCTTCGGCTGTGGCTGATGGTGCGCTGAGCAATGAGCGTGAGGGTCTTGAGATCCTGATACAGGCCATTATTCAGCTGCCGCACTACCTCGAACATGTCAAAGTGGGACGCCGCGATCTGCCGGTAGTCCTGCTGCCGATACTGAACGAGCTGCGCTCCGCCCGGGGAGAAGCCTTCCTCTCGGAAACGGCCCTGTTTGCGCCGAAAATTCCTCATGTTCAGCCCTTATCCGCGGCACAGCTCAAACCGTTTGAAACGGAAGATTTTGCTCACTGGATACGCAAAGTCCGGCAGATGTTGCAGGCTGCGACTCTGCAGCTGCTGCAGAACAAACAACCGGACGTTGCCAAGCAATACCTGAATAAGGTCTTTGCCCGTCTCAATAAAGCGCTGGCAAAAACGCCTCAGGGACTGGTCTGGTTACCGGCACTGGCGTTCAGTGACTGGCTGATGAAACAGAAAAGTCTGCCCAACAGCGCCAAAAGCCTGTTGCGCCAGCTTGACCATCAGTTAAAGGTCACGATTGAGAACCCGGTTCAGGCGGTTAACGAACCGCCGGCAGGGGAGCTGCTGAAAAATATTCTGTTTTATGTTGCCCGCACGGATGTTAAATCCGAAGCCATCCGCGACGTGCAGGAACGTTTTGGCCTGCGCCAGGCACTGCCGACGGAAGAAGAAATCCGTCAGGAGCAGGATGCCCTCGCCGGACCGGATAAAGACACTGTCGGTAACGTACTGGGTGCGCTGACCGAAGAGATTGCGGCGGTTAAAGATCGTCTCGATCTTCTGGTGCGCAGTGATGAAGACCGTGCCAGCGCGCTCAATGAACTGAACCCTTCGCTGAAACAGATCGCCGATACCATGGGGATGCTGGGCCTTGGGATGCCGCGCAAAGTGCTGCAGGAGCAGCAGGGTGTGGTGGCTAAGATGCTGGACGACGGCGATATCAGTGACGCTGGTCTGCTCGATATAGCCGGTGCTCTGCTGTACGTCGAAGCCACCATCAGTGGTATGCAGCGTGAGGGCGATCTTAACGCCAGAGAAAACAGCGGTGCCATGACCGATGCCCAGAAAGCGGTGCTGCGCGAAGCGCGCAACGTGCTGGAGCAGGTGAAAGACGCCATTGTGGAATACATCGCCAAGCAGTGGTCATTGCCGGAACTGGACGACGTGCCGCGCCTGCTGCATTCCATTGAAGGTTCACTGAGCATGATTCCGCTGCCGAGAGTGGCGGCGATTCTGTCCCGTGCGGCCTCCTTTGTGCAGCATGATCTGATTGATCAACAGATGAAACCCGAATGGGCCATTCTCGATATTCTCGCTGACGTATTGTCCGGCATTGAATACTTTGTTGAGCGTTATTCTGAGAATCCGCGCAGTGCCGGAGAAGATCTGCTGCAGAAAGCGGAAAAATCTCTGGATCAGTTGCCGGCTTCTGCGGCCGCGCCGGAACAGGAAGATTTCAGCTTCGACGGTGATGAGCAGTTACCGGTCAGTGAAGCGCCGGCAAGTACAGAGTTCAGTCTGGCAGACGATGACAGCGCTCCGTCTGATGAAGAAGAAATTATTTATGCTGCGCCGGAAAAGGATGACACCCGGTCTGAGAGCTCAGACGATGCTCAGTATGAAACAGCGCAGGAAGCGACTTCCTTATCTGAACCGCCTGCTGAGCCTGAACCCCAGGCTCCCGCCGCCGTGGCGCCACCACCGGCAGAAGAAGATGATGACGACGATGATCTGATTGATGATGAGATTATCGAAATCTTCCTGGAAGAAGCCGAAGAAGTCGGTGAAACCCTGGGTGAGTTCTGGCCGCAATTCAAAGCCAATCAGGACGATAACGAAGCGCTGACCACCGTGCGTCGCGCCTTCCATACCCTGAAGGGCAGTGGCCGCATGGTGAAATCCGAATTTATCGGTGAGCTGGCCTGGTCGGTTGAAAATATGTTCAACCGGGTGCTGGATGACACCATAGGTATCACCCAGAACCTGATTGATCTGGTGGATTATGTCATCGATCAGCTGCCAACCCTGATTGATGATTTCCGCAACCGTCGCCCGTCTTCCATCGATACGCAACCGCTGATGGATTATGCCTTTGCGCTGGCCGCCGGCGAACTGGTGCAGCCGTTTGCGTCTCAGTCGTCATCTTCTGCGCAGCCGGAAGCAGAGGCAGCTGAAGAGTTTGACGAAGAAGACGAAGCCAATGCGCTGCTGGAAGTGTTTGAAACCGAAGCCGGCACACACCTGGTAACGGTGGATGAATTCGTCAGCCAGTCTGCGGCGGAAGATTATCTCAACCCGCTGAGTGATCATCTGCAGCGCGCACTGCATACCCTTAAGGGCAGTGCTCATATGGCCGGTGTGACGGCAATTGCAGAGGTTGCTTCACCGCTGGAGCGACTGATTAAAGAGCTGCGGGCTTATCAGGTGGCGAACAGCCAGGAAATCGTCGCTCTGTTGCGTGATGGTTCCGCCCTGATTGGTCATGCACTGACGGACCGTGCCTTGCTGCAGGTACCGGCGCTGGCCGGCGCACAGGAATATATTGCCCGCATCGACGAGCTTGAACACCGCTTATTACAGCCACTGCAGAGTCAGGAAGAATCCCGTCCGGGTCCTAACCCTCAGGCGATTGCTCAGTTCCTGGCCCAGGGCATGGACTCGTTGCTGGATGCTGACCGGTTGTTACAGCAGTGGGAACGTGACAACGACAGTTCCGTACTGACCTCGCTGGGCAATGATCTGGAAGACGTGGCTGCCGGTGCAAAAGAGGCGGAAATTCCGCACATTCAGGCGCTGGCCGAGGCGCTCAATACGTTATACCAGCGTGTTGAACAGCAGCAGGCCGCGGCTGAAACCGAGTTGCTGAAAACGGCCTCGGATGCGCATGAAACCATACTGTCGATGATGGATTGCCTGGCGGCCGGCCAGGAAACCCAGCCAGCCACAGAGCTGATTGAGACCATCCGTGACTGGCAACTGGGGGCGGACGACAACGCTATCGCGGATCTGCCGGACGTTGATGAAGTCTCCATGGATGAGTTGTCGGCGTCAGAGCCGGAGCTGACACCTTCTGTGTCCGGTGCTTCCTATGACGACGAGCCGGTATCCGCCGCTGAGAATGAACAGCCGCCCCTGCCAACACTGGAAGAAGGCGATGATGAAATTCTGGATATTTTCCTCGAAGAAGCACAGGAAATATCAGAATCAGTGGAATCCGCGATTCAGCAATGGCGCAATGACCCGGAAAATCTGGTGCATGTTGCCCAGTTGCAGCGTGAATTACACACCCTGAAAGGGGGCGCGCGGATGGCTGAGTTGTCGGCGGTTGCTGATCTCTGTCATGAACTGGAAACCCTGTACGAGAATATTAATGACGGACGCCTGGGTGTACAGCCCGAGGTGTTCAGCCTGATTGAACGGGCCCATGATCAGCTCAGTGAACAGGTGGATGCCGTTCGTAGCGGCCTTTCTCCGGCTCCGGCCACAGCTACCATTGAAGCGCTGCGTCAGTACCTGAAAGGTGAAGCCTTTGCCGGGGTACCTGAATACGCGGTTGATGAAACGTCGCAAGAGGTCGGGGCCCCTGTCAGTCAGGCGCCGGCCGACAGCATTCACAGTGAAGCGCTGGACGAATCTGACCGCGAAATCCTGGATATCTTTATTGAAGAAGCCTCGGAACTGCAGGAAACGCTCGACCGTACCCTGCATGACTGGGAGCAGAATCCTGATCAGCTGGCGGAAGCAGAAGAAGCGCAGCGTGTCCTGCATACGCTGAAAGGGGGCGCCCGTCTTGCCGGCCTGACGGATATCGGTGATATGGCGCATGATTTTGAAGCGCGCATTCTGAAAGCTCAGCAAGGGCAGATTGCCCGCGACAGCGCTTTCTTCCAGGACGCAAACCGCCGCCAGGATGAGCTGATTTCCCGGGTAGAACGGGTGGCCAATGCGCTGGCATCGGATGCGCCTGTGATGCTGGGGGAAAAATCCCTCACACTGGATGAAACCGACATCACGCCACCGCCAGCCTCTCCACAGGATGACAGCAGTGCTGATGCAGATCTGCCTGACGGTGACGAAGTGGTCGCGGATAACGTGGATCAGCCAGCGGCAGAGACCGAAGTACAGTCCAATGTTGTGCCTTTACGGCGCGACAATAACGGGGCGACGGTTCAGGAAACGGCCCCGGCAGAGCAGCCGCAACCGGCCAAACCGCAGCAGAACGTGCGTAAAGCACCGCAGGAACTGGTGAAAGTATCGGCCGATCTGCTGGATAACCTGGTTAACCTCGCCGGTGAGACGTCTATTGGTCGTGGCCGTCTGGAACAGCAGGTGACGGATTTCTCCTACACCATTGATGAAATGGATATGACGCTGGAGCGTCTGCGCGACCAGTTGCGGCGTCTGGATATGGAGACCGAAGCTCAGGTGCTGTTCCGTCAGGAGCGCCAGGGCCCGGATTACGAAGATTTTGACCCGCTGGAAATGGACCGTTACTCCACCATTCAGCAGCTCTCGCGGGCGCTGGTGGAATCGGCTTCTGACCTGGCTGACCTGAAAGACACGCTGGGCGGCAAAACCCGGGATGCAGAAACCCTGTTGCTGCAGCAGAGCCGGGTCAATACCGAGCTGCAGGAAGGTCTGATGAAGACCCGGATGGTGCCCTTCCAGCGCCTGGTACCGCGTCTGCGCCGTATCGTGCGGCAAATCAGTCTCGAACTGGGTAAACAGGTAGAACTGCGCGTACACAACGCCGACGGTGAAATGGACCGTACGATTCTTGAACGTATGATCTCGCCGCTGGAACACATGGTACGGAACGCGGTTGACCATGGTATTGAGAGCCGTGATGAACGGACCGGCGCCGGTAAACCGGATGTGGGCAGCATTGACCTGGACATCAGCCGTGACGGTGGTGACGTGGTTCTGACTCTCACCGACGACGGTAAAGGTGTGAACCTGCCGGCCGTGCGCCGCAAAGCGATTGAACGTGGTCTGATGACCGAGGACGCACGCCTGAGCGATGAAGAAATCATGCAGTTTATTCTGCAGGCCGGTTTCTCCACCGCAGAGTCCGTGACCCAGATTTCCGGCCGTGGCGTCGGTATGGATGTTGTGTCCAGTGAAATTAAACAGATGGGTGGCTCGGTTGCGATTCAGTCGGAAACCGGTGTCGGCACCCGCTTTGTTATCCGTCTGCCATTTACGGTATCGGTTAACCGGGCACTGATGGTGCGGGTGGGTGAAGACCTGTACGCGGTACCGCTGAATAACATTCAGGGTATTGTGCGGGCGCCGGTCAATCAGCTGCAGAATCTGTACGACAAGCCACAGACCGAACGTCTGTACGAATATGCCGGTACCGATTACCGGGTGGAATACCTGGGCGTTATGCTGGATACCGATGCCCAGCCAAAACTGACCGGGCAGACCATGCCAATGCCACTGCTGCTGATCCGTGGTGCCACGCCGTATGCTCTGCAGGTTGACTCGCTGCTGGGCTCGCGTGAGATCGTGGTGAAAACCCTCGGACCACAGTTTGCCAGTGTAATGGGGGTATCCGGCGGTACTATTCTGGGTGATGGTAACGTGGTCATCATTCTGGATCTGCCGGCTATGATCCGGACTCAGGCCAGCCTTGAGTATCAGCAGGCGAAGCTGCTGGACAGTCAGGAGGCGGAGCGTCGTCACGAACTGGAAAACCGCTTGCCAAGGGTACTGGTGGTGGATGATTCCGTGACGGTACGTAAAGTGACCAGTCGTCTGCTGGAGCGTAATGGTATGGAAGTCTTTACGGCCAAAGACGGTATGGACGCTATGGAGACGCTACAGGATCATAAACCGGACCTTATGCTGCTGGACATTGAGATGCCGCGCATGGATGGTTTTGAGGTCGCATCGCTGATCCGTCACGATGAACGCCTGAAAGACATTCCGATCATTATGATCACCTCCCGGACCGGGGACAAACACCGCGAGCGGGCTATGTCGATTGGCGTTAATGAATATCTGGGTAAGCCGTTCCAGGAAGAGAAGCTGCTCGATACCATGAACCGCTTGCTGGGGATAGACACCTGATATGGCTCTTCCCAGGGTAGGGATACTCGCCGATGACAGGCTCCAGCAACATCTGCTGAAAAGCGCACTGGTGCATTTTGGTTTTGATGTGGTGATTAATACCGATCCGTTGCGCTTCAGTGAGCTGGATGCTGCCTCGGATCTGGATGCCTGGGTCGTTGACGTGCGTGAAGATGCGGATGAAGAAAGCCTGGACTGGCTGGATGATCTGCTGGATGGTGAAATTCCGGTATTACTCGGAATAGAGAAAGCGCCCCAGAAGCAATGCCCGACCTTTCCAAAATGGGAGAAGCGGCTGTACAGCAAATTACGTGAGTTGCTGCGGGTTACTCCCGTGGTAGCCGCGGATGCATCAGCGCTGGCGTCACTGCAAGACCGGGGCGGGCCGGAAATACCGCTGCCGTCCGTGTTTGCCGGCCATGACTTCCGCTCACAACCTGCGACTCAGGTCTGGGTGTTGGGTGCCTCACTGGGGGGACCAGAAGCGGTTAAGAAGTTTCTGGATGCGCTGCCGGGTGGTTTGCCGGTGGGGTTTATTTACGCCCAGCATATCGACCCCAGATTTGAGCAGACACTGTGCAATACTATCGGCCGGCACAGTGCTTACGAAGCAAAAAACTTTGCTGAAAATGATGTACTCAGATGTGGTGAAATTCTGGTGGCGCCGGTCACCAACGAATTCGGGTTCGGCGACGATGGTCGCCTGAAACAGAAAAACCGCCCCTGGCCCGGTCCGTATGGACCATCCATTGATCAGGTTATACTTAACGTCGCAGAACACTTTGGTGGCTGTGCCGGTTACATCCTGTTCAGCGGTATGGGGAACGACGGCGCAGAAGCCATTGTGACACTGGCGGATCAGGATATTCAGGTCTGGGCCCAAAGCCCGGAAACCTGTGCCAATGCATCCATGCCGGAAAGTGCCATTGAAACCAACCGGATCAACTATACAGGGGATCCCTGCCAGCTGGCATTACAGCTGGTAAACTGCGTAAAACACAGCTGGATAGAAAAGCATGAGCCAATCTCTGACCAAAACTGAAACACCTAATCAGGTTGACTGCCTGCTGATTCCACTGAAAGATAAAAATCTGCTGCTGCCCAACGTCACAGTGGCCGAAATTATTCCCTTCTCTCACCTGCTGACCACCGCTTCTTCTGCAGACTGGGTACTTGGCCGCATCGACTGGCGTGGCACACCAGTGCCGGTTGTCTGCTATGAGATGCTCAACCAGCAGCCTGCCCCGGCCCCAAACCCTGACGCACGTTTTGCTGTGGTAAACGGCGTCGGTAATCACCCGGATATGCCCTTTTTCGCTATTCTTGTGCAAGGGATTCCCCGCCTGGTCCACCTGACTGAAAAAGACATTCAGGAAGTGGAAGCTATGAAAATGGGCGAATTTGATATGAAAGCCGTGAGTATCGATGAAGGTCAGGCCATGATTCCCGATCTGGATCTGCTGGAAAATAAGCTGCTCGATTACGTGTAATAACCAGAGAATCCCGGTTATTTCCTCAAAGCGATTATTCTGACAGGATACAGGATTATGCAGATACTCCATTCTGAAAAGAGCCATTACGGCTATTTTCATCGTTGGCTATCTGAAGGTAAGCTTTGGACAGTACCTGTTGTATGCCTTATTTTTATTTTTTTTGCGGTTCAGCCATGGAATTTTGATCTGGCGAAATATGCCGGAGAGTTGCTGTGTCTCTACGCCCTTTTTCTTATGATAAAAGAGTACCGGTCTATAAGTTTCAGACAGCCCGAAATGGTACTGATCGTTTCCGGATTGTTGTATTTTCTCTGGCTTTGTATTTCATACTGGACGTCAGGTTATGACAGAGCGTCCGTTGATAATTATCTGGTTTTTCTTTTTATTGCGCCATTACTATTTACGTTACGTTATACGTTTAACCGTTATGAATCCGTTGCTATTGTGCTTTTCATGGTTTCATTGTCGTATCTTATGTATGTCGTTTATATGCATAACTTAGATTATCAGGGGCGCTGGCACGGTGACGAAAATGCCGTTAACTTTGGTAATGGCATGACTCTGTATGGGATTATTTCACTGTTATTGATCCCATCTCTGAGATCAACCAGATTACGTCTCCTGATGATGTTAGCAGCAGGTGTCTTTCTTTATTGTGCTTATAAATCAGGGACTCGGGGGAATATCCTGGGCCTTTTCGCAGCTGGTGCAGTCGTTTTGTTTGTGATTGAAAGACGCTTGGGTTTTGTCCGCCCTGTGGCTATATGTGCGTTACTTTTAGTTGCTGTTCTGCCCTTTTTAAACTGGCAGAAAATAAACCAGACATATCAAAATACAGTGAACTATTTTTCTGAACAGAAAGATGCATCATCATCAGCAGGTCAACGTCTGGCCCTTTGGACTTACTCTTCTTGTCTTGCTGTAAATCACCCAACGACAGGCGTTGGGCCAGGGGCGTTCAGGTCTGCTCAGTTAGCTAATGAATGCAACCCGAAAAACTATTTATTGAGAGGAGCTTCTTATCAGTCCCACAGTGTCTATTTCAACACTCTGGCCACTGCAGGTTTTCCCGGGTTGATCGCTTTACTGGTCTTCTTTATCAGTACGCTGATTGTGAGCTACAGAAACTACCGTCATAAAGCATTGCCTCTTATGACTGCTGTTGTCACCATGATGGGGTATGGTCTCACGGTGGATCTGTTCTTCATGAAGGTACTGGCGTTACGCCATGTTATCATTCTGGTGTTGCTCGCTGCGGTATTGTATGGCCACTATTGTAGCAGGCGACCTGAATCAGAGAACAGTTATCCCTAAGGCCTGAAATATATTTTTTAGACGTTCTTGTTTATCGGGTTCTCTGATGAAATCTTCCATGCCAACAGAAACAACATTCAACTCACTGTTTAAAACTTTAGCGTTGGCCATTGCTGTACTGCAGCAACCAACAATGTGAGAATAATCCGAATTCAATATCAGCTCTTCGGCACTGAAACTGTTGTCAGTGACGGTTGTGAATCCATTATTAAGCTCCATGTGGGCAGATCTTGGGTGAGGCAGATAATCAATCGTACTGGCATCAATGAATTTCAGATAGTTCTGGATTTTTTCAGATATTCTATGACACGTATTTTCATCGTGATTATCAATATCAATAATACGCTGGCCGATGATCAGTACCTTTATCTCATCCGTTTTATGAGCCGTTACAGGGGCCGGGATCTGTAATTTACGTATTTTTTCTGCCGGGTAGTTAGTTGGGATGTTTTCCCACATATAAATATTAGAAAATATATCGTCATCAGCGCCGATGCTGCAGCCGTCAAAATAGTGGTATTTGATGTCTGGTGTCAGCTTCAGAAAGAAATCCCGTTTTTTTTCCTTCCTGCTTGCGACACGCTTATGATCGCATGATTCCTCCAGAACGTTTAACAGACCATCGGGAATAAGAGAGAAATGCAAATCATGACTGGTATGCATAAGCCTCATATGGTTTATGATAACGTTTTGATAGAATTGATCTATTCTTGGGAAATAGAGGTGAATATCTGTTGCCTGGGCAGGGATGCTATCAGATATCTGTTTGAGATACTGTCTGGTTTTTCTTATACGATTTATAAATCCACGGCACTCTTTATCCAGATAATAGCTTTGGATATCTCTTTGTAATAACTTATCACTTACATGTTTGTTGAAAGAGTAAATGATGAAAGCGCAGTCCTGAATTTTGCTTACGGTTGCTGAGACCGCCAGTGCCTGTAATTCTGTTTCAATAAAAAACAGGTGTATTTCTGCACGGGTGTTCAATCTATTTTCTTTTTGCAATGAATGAAAAAGCGCGCAAGATTGTACCTTATTTGGGTGCATCAGCGGTGTTTCATGTTGATCGTTATGGCCGATCTGTGTCAGCTGTTTCCTTCCCGTTTGCAATGTGTTGAATCCTCTGTTTTCAATATTGCGTTGGTTCCATTTGCTTCCATATACTGATTGGCACCAATACTATGACAATTGAGTATTAACGGATAACAAAAATCGAGGTAAAACTGAGAACCTGATCTCAACGTACACAAGGTGTTTTCTGCTGTTCTGTCATAACTCTGTAATACATCTGTTAGTCTTTCAGCTTAGTAGCAGGGTGCTCATATAACAAGGGTTTTCGTGGAAACTCTACCAGCTCAAGTCTTATAGTTCAGACATGCTGTAATTGATTCACAGAGCTGAGGTCATCTTTATCTCGTCATGTTAGCCGGATCGTCACCGGATCGACAGAGGCGTTTGATGTCGATATGTCAGCGATAGTGGCGTGTTTGCTGGTTCTGCAAGTACAGTTGAAATACAATAATGATTGATGTGTCAATTAAAGCGATGGACTATATGTTGCTTTTGGCGTGTTTTGTCTATGAAGGGGTCCGCACGTGTTTCATTTGTCACCTGGATCATATTATGCGTGGGGAGGAGTCTGCTGTTGCTTTATTGGTTAGTCTGTAAATAAAGTTGATAGTATATAGTTTCACCATTTTATCACCTTTGCCTTTATAATAAGGGTTGAAGAATGCATAGTATTAATTAATTATAATAGGCTTTATTATGACATAAGCGACTTCTTAGTGAGCAAGATCATTTTCCATATCCTTCAGTGGTGATGTTGAGTATTGAGCCAGCCTGACCCAAATATACGTATGGCCAATTCTGGAAGCAGGAACGAAAGAAACTTATATCAACTAAAAATAAATCAGCAAAGAACGCAATTTATCCTGCTTTTTATAATGGTGGGCTTGAAGGGATATTTTTAACTTTCTAAATTGTCGTGGTATTTTAATGTTATTTTGCTAGTCTTGGATGAAGGTCGCCCTGGCTAGGTTGAGTGGTTCGGTTTCAAAAATTGCGAAATGGAATCGTTACCCGGAACTACTGCGATATGTTTTATAAAATTGACAAAAGACAATCGAGAAGAGGGATAGATGGAAACCCCCGAATTTATAATCGCCGTACCAACATATAACAGATCAAATCTCATTTCCCGAGTTGTTGATTCAGTTGTGAAGCAAACCTATTCTAACTGGTTACTTTTGTTTATGGATGATGCCAGTACTGATGATACCAGAGAAGTCATTGAGCAATACCAGTCTCGCTATCCGGAGAAAATTGAATATCGTTGTTTATCCAAAAATAGTGGTGTTAATAAGGCCAGGAATCAACTGATAACAGCAGCCAAAGAAATTGATGAGCGGGCTTTTATTGTTTGGTTGGATGACGATGATTATCTCACAGAAACGTGTCTCACTGATGCAGCAGAATCAATAAGAAGTAATCCGCAATATGATTGGTATACGATGGATTGCATTCGTGAGGATGGTAATTCTATTTCAAAAATGAGTCAGTATGGAGAGCTTTCATATATAGATGACTATATGTTTGGTAAGCGTATGAAAGGAGATATGACTCATATTGTTCGTCTTTCTGCTATCGTTGATGAAAAATTTACCGACGAGTTTCGGAACGCAGAGGTTTGGTATTTTTGGGTTTTATTGGCTAAACGTATTAATCTGTATGCTATAAATAAAGTTGGTTCGGTGAAAGAATATTTGCCTGAAGGTATTTCTAAAAGTGGATTTAACCGGTCAAGATCAATAGAGGTGTTGAAGTTGAAAATCCGTGTCCTTGAACCGTTGGTCGGCAAGGAAAAGATGATATGTCAGTATGTTTCTTTGGCAAGGGAGTTCAGGAAAAGCGGAAAAAAAGATCAGTCCCGTAATAAGTTGAAACAAGCCTTTGAAATAAATCCATTATATATTAGGCAATATCTGCACTGGGTCAAACTTCTTTTTTAATGTCGGTAAGTAGGTTGTGTTAGTGATATGGCGTGGCAAACTTGATTTTATGCCCTGGTATGTTTTGTAATTTATATGAAAGCCTATTCAAAATGAAAATTCTTCTTATAAAAATGTCTTCCCTTGGTGATCTTCTTCATACGATGCCTGCCGTGACAGATGCATGTTCTTCACTAGAGGGGCTGCATATTGATTGGTTGTGTGAAGAACCTTTTGCCGATATAGCCCGGCTGCACCCTCAGGTAAATATCATTCCTCATGGACGGTTGCGATGGAAAAAGAAACGCTTGGCATGGTCGACAATTAAGGAGCAATGGCAATTTTATCACTGGCTCAGGAAACAGGATTATGATTTGGTGATTGATGCTCAGGGACGCATTAAATCTGCAAGAGTTGGATGGTTGAGTGGTTCTCCGGTTTGTGGTCCAAGTCGAGACAGTGCTACAGATGAAGAGACGCATTGGTTTTATCGCAGGAGTGTGGACACCAGAGTTGTCAGTAATGCGGTAGATAAAACCCGCGTACTATTTTCTGATGCGTTAGGTTATAAATTCAGCGGATCGGCTGATTTTGGAATAGATCCGGAAAGATTGGCTCCATGTGTTGATACTATGCGTGATCAGGTTGTTTTTTTGCATGGTACTACCTGGGCTTCCAAGCATTGGCCGGAGTCTGAATGGATTCGTTTAATGGGTTTTGCCCGGGAGGCGGGAATTGGCGTTCTGCTGCCCTGGGCTAATGACGAAGAGCGTGAGCGGGCTGAACGTATCATTGCAGCGTCTCACTGGGGGCAGATGTTACCTAAAATGGCTCTCTGGGAATTGTGTGGCATTATTGGTCGATCCCTTGGTGCGGTTGGTGTTGATACTGGTCTGATGCATGTCGCTGCTGCGATGGAGGTTCCCACAGTGTCAGTATTCGGCAGTACGAGCGTAACTCTGACCGGCGCAATGGGTAAGCATGTCATCAACCTGCAAGCTGATTACTCCTGTTCTCCATGCCGCAAAAAAATCTGTTCAGAAGCTGTCGAAGGGACACCTCCATGTTATAAAACGCTGCCTGCTGGTAAAGTATGGGATTCGTTGTTGCATTTGATAGAAGAGAAGAGTGAATGAGCGCCCAGTTTGTGTGTGTTAAATGGGGAAAAAAGTACCCTGCTGATTATGTTAACCGCCTTTACAGTATGATTTCCCGGCAGATGAGCAGTAATTTTACTTTATATTGCCTTACAGACGATTCAGAAGGCTTTTTCCCTCAGATTCGTCCTTTGCCGATATTGGACAGCACTCTTACCGGATGGTGGCATAAACTTAGCCTGTTTAAAGACGATTTTCATGGTCTCAGTGGTGATCTTCTTTACATGGATCTGGATGTTGTTGTAACCGGTAAGCTGGATGACTTTTTTACCTATAAGCCAGGCAGTTTTCTGATCACTAAAGATCTAAAAACCGGTGCTTACAACAGCTCTGTGTTCCGGTATACCGTTGGTTCTCAACCTCAGATCTGGCAAAGTTTTCTGGAAGACCCGGAGGCAGTGACCAAAATATATCATGGTGACCAGGACTGGATTACTGAAAAGGTTAAAAATGCTGAGCTGTGGCCTGAACAATGGGTCGTCTCATTTAAAAAGCAGTGCCACGCGAGAATTGAACATTCTTATGGCCGTATCGGAGTTCTGCTTCGCAAACTGGGGCTTATGAAGGTGAAAGGTGACGCTGTTATACCGGATGGGGCCCGCGTCGTTCAGTTTCATGGCAAACCAGATCCGGAGGATGTTATGGATGGCCCTTATGATATTTATCGTCAGGCCTTGTGGATTAAAGACTATTGGTACTAATGTGCTGCATTGTTTAAGTCCGTATTTTTTAATTAAGTGTTGATTTCAACTCCAATGTCCCGGAGAACTTTGATCAAAGCGCTGTTTTCATGATTATTACCAGCCACAGAAATGACCCGGATATGGGGCCTGAGCCATTTTGAAATTAAGAGGGTGGATGATACATCACCCCAGACTTCTGAGTTGTCAGGTAACAAGGGCAAAATAGCCTCAAAACTGATGCCTGCAGGAATAAGAATCGCACCTTTTTCTTCCAGATTAAGGATGTCTTCAGCACTGTTTCTTGGATGATATTTAATGGCGGTTGGCTTTCCTTCTGCAATTTTTTTATCCAGGTTCTTTAACAGAGACTCAATATTCCGCGGATGCTTTTCGAACAGTGATTCGTGAGGCAGAGTGAAAAGTGCCTGGATGTCCCTCAGTGCTTCACCCGAGTATTCGTAATGAGAAATAATCGCTGAGGAAAGGCTACGGATAGCCTGGCTTTTGAAACCTTCAGCGCTCAGTTGGATAACGTCTTTCTGTTTTAGAATCGGGTGGACGTATTGCGGAAATGCTACATGGACGAACCGGATCCAGTCTGAACCCCCGATCGTTGGCGGGTTTTTCCACCAGAACCCATAACTGAGTTTTTTTGCCAGATTGTCCAGAACAGCATCTCCAAAGCCTTCTGAGTCTTTCCGGCCCATATAGGTGTATGTCCCCTCATCCATATAGTGTCCGACCGGTTTTAACCCAAGTGTTTCGGCAACATGCATGCTGTACTGAAACTCAATGCGGCGATCGTTACCGACAAAGATATTTTGTGGCCGTATTTCCTGAACAGAAGCTTCAAGTTTCTGGAACAGAGCTTTACGCTTTCTGAGTTTATTAAGAACACCGGGGAAGCGACCGTGAAATAGCCGGACGCTTTTAAAGGGAGAGCTCTGCCATTCCTGCACAAGTTTGTAGAGTGGGAAATCTTTACCTTCAGGCTGGTCGATAAAAATCAGATGAGCTTCTTCATTTCTTTCTGCTGCGATAACTGCAGCGGCATAGAGATGCAGGATAGTCGAAGCAAAATAGAGTGATGGCATGGCCGGTTCCTGAGGTAAATACATCGTAAGTTTACCTCAGGAGTAAAATGAACCCAACGGATACACTCTGTCAGACCAGATTCTTCCACACCGCCAGGCTGGCCCGTGCCTGATTGAGCGTGTAGAAGTGCAGTCCTGGCGCGCCGCCTTCCAGCAGGCGGTGGCACATTTCCGTTATGACTTCTTCACCAAACCTGATAATGCTGTCCGAATCATCGCCATAGGCTTCCAGCTGTTTGCGTATCCAGCGCGGGATGTCAGCACCACAGCTGTCGGAGAAACGGGCCAGTTTGCTGTAGTTTGTGATCGGCATAATGCCGGGAATAATAGGGATATCCACGCCCATCGCCTGAACCCGGTCGACAAAATAGAAGTAGCTGTCGGCATTGAAGAAGTACTGGGTGATGGCACTGTTGGCCCCGGCTTTGGCTTTACGCACAAAGTTTTCCAGATCCTGTTCAAAGTTCGGTGCCTGCGGATGCATTTCCGGATAAGCAGCAACTTCCAGGGTGAAGTGGTCGCCGGTTTCTGCGCGGATGAATTCCACCAGATCATTGGCATGGCGCAGTTCACTGCTGCCCAGACCTGCGCCTGAGGGCAGGTCACCACGCAGAGCAACGATACGGCTGATGCCGATTTCCTGATAGCGCGTCAGCAGTTCGCGGATTTCCGCTTTGCTGTCGCCAACACAGGAGAGGTGAGGCGCGGCGGCTATGCCACGGCGCTGAATCTCGTTGACGATGGCATAGGTACGGTCCCGGGTAGAGCCGCCTGCGCCATAGGTAACAGAGAAGAACTCAGGGTTGTAGGCCGCCAGTTCGTCCCGTACGGCTAACAGTTTCTCCGTCCCTTCATCGGTTTTGGTCGGGAAAAATTCAAAACTTAATGTGGTCATTCTGACCTCTTTTTATGCGACGGTATGGCCGCCGGTTATTCATACATGGCTCTTGTGCGTTAGGTGCTGCCCTGGCAGGCAGCACCTGTTACCGGAGAGTGCTCAGTATTTGTAGCTTTCCGGTTTATATGGGCCTTCTACTTTCACGGCAATATAGTCGGCCTGATCCTGAGTCAGTTTGGTGATCACACCACCAAAGCCTTCCACCATGTCTTTGGCGACTTCTTCGTCCAGTTTCTTCGGCAGGACTTTGACGTACACGCTTTCGGCTTTTTCGGCTTCCATCAGGTCGGCGAATTTACGCTCGTACAGATAAATCTGTGCCAGCACCTGGTTGGCGAAAGAACCGTCCATAATACGGCTTGGGTGACCGGTGGCATTACCCAGGTTAACCAGGCGGCCTTCGGACAGCAGAATCAGATGATCATCGTTGGCTTTGTCACGGTAGACCTTGTGGACCTGAGGTTTGATTTCATCCCATTCCCAGTTTTCACGCATATAAGCGGTGTCGATTTCGTTGTCAAAGTGACCGATGTTGCACACAACCGCACTGGATTTCAGCGCCTGCAGCATGTTTTTGTCGCACACATTGACGTTACCTGTGGTGGTGACGATCAGGTCGGTGTTGGCCAGCAGGTCTTTGTTAACGCCGTCCAGCGTGCCGGTATTAACGCCGCCGATATAGGGTGAAACCACCTCAAAGCCGTCCATACAGGCCTGCATCGCGCAGATCGGGTCAACTTCTGTGACCTTCACAATCATGCCTTCCTGACGCAGGGAGGCGGCAGAGCCTTTGCCGACGTCACCATAGCCGATGACCAGTGCTTTTTTACCGCTCAGCAGGTGGTCAGTGCCGCGTTTAATGGCATCATTCAGGGAGTGACGACAACCGTATTTGTTGTCGTTTTTGGATTTGGTGACCGAGTCGTTGACATTGATCGCCGGTACTTTCAGTTCGCCTTTGTTCAGCATATCCAGCAGGCGGTGAACACCGGTAGTGGTCTCTTCAGAGATACCATGGATGGCTTCCAGCATCTGAGGAAATTTGTTGTGTACCATCTCAGTCAGGTCGCCACCGTCGTCGAGAATCATGTTGGCATCCCAGATGGCGTCGCTGTCTTTTTCAGCGCGGATGGTCTGCTCAATACACCACAGGAATTCTTCTTCGGTTTCACCTTTCCAGGCAAATACCGGAATACCGGCGGCAGCGATGGCCGCAGCAGCGTGATCCTGAGTGGAGAAAATGTTGCACGAAGACCAGCGTACGTCGGCGCCTAGTTCCACCAGAGTTTCAATCAGCACAGCGGTCTGAATGGTCATGTGGATACACCCCATGATCTTCGCACCGGCTAATGGCTGAGAGTCTTTATACTTGCGGCGCAGGGCCATCAGTGCCGGCATTTCACCTTCGGCGATCTTAATTTCTTTGCGGCCCCAGTCGGCCAGATTGATGTCGGCGACTTTGTAATCGGTCAGTGTGGTCATAATAATTTGCCTCTGCTTAAACGTTGGCCGCTGCTTTTAATGCATCGACTTTATCGGTTTTTTCCCAGGTAAAGGCGGTGAAGGTTTTGCTCTTCTGCTCGCCGTTTTCGGAATAGGTATAGGTGTGCTCGAACGGCTCACGGCCAAAGTGGCCGTAGGCTGCTGTCAGCTGATACATAGGGTTGAGCAGTTCCAGCTGGTTCTGAATCGCGTAAGGACGCAGATCGAACACCTCGCGGATCACGCGGGCCAGATCCTGATCACTGATCTTGCCGGTGCCGAAGCTGTTCACCGAAACAGACGTCGGCTCTGCCACGCCGATGGCATACGACACCTGAATTTCACAGCGGTCCGCCAGGCCGGCAGCGACGATATTTTTCGCCACATAGCGCCCCATGTAAGCCGCAGAGCGGTCCACTTTAGACGGATCTTTTCCGGAGAAGGCACCGCCACCGTGACGCGCCATGCCGCCGTAGGTATCAACAATAATCTTACGGCCGGTAAGTCCGGCATCACCCACCGGACCACCAATCACGAAGTTACCGGTCGGGTTGATGTGGTACAGAGTGCCTTCATGCAGCCATTCCGCCGGCAGCACAGGCTTAATGATTTCAGTGAGGACGGCTTCACGCAGATCATCCAGGCTGATAGACGGATCGTGCTGGGTGGACAGTACAACCGCATCCACTTTCGGGCTGTCACCTTCCCAGTTGATGGTGACCTGGGATTTGGCATCCGGACGCAGCCACGGCAGGGTGCCGTTACGGCGCAGTTCCGATTGGCGCTGCACCAGGCGATGCGCGTAATAAGCCGGCGCCGGCATCAGTGTCGGGGTTTCATTGGTGGCATAACCAAACATCAGGCCCTGGTCACCAGCGCCCTGATCTTCCGGCTTGGCACGGTCGACCCCCATATTGATGTCGACAGACTGCTTACCGATGCCGTTCAGAACCGCACAGGTAGCACCGTCGAAACCCACGTCGGAGCTGTTGTAACCGATACCGGTAATTACACCACGTACGATGTCTTCCAGATCCACATAGCAGGAGGTCGTCAGTTCACCGGCGACCACAGCCATACCGGTTTTCACCAGGGTTTCCACCGCCACACGGGCATAAGGATCGCGTGCAATAATAGCGTCCAGTACGGCGTCTGAAATCTGATCGGCTACTTTATCCGGATGACCTTCAGACACAGACTCAGAGGTAAAAATCGAATATTCGCTCATGCTAAGCCCTCAATGGTGCGGCATCGGTGCCGCGTTATGTTCGATATTATTCGTGATGAAACAGCCGGAACTGGATCTGAAACCCGTTCCGTAACCCCAGGAATTGACTCTGGCCGTCGATCAGACCGGCTTCCTGAGCCCAGTCCGACAGATCTTCCGGGTCAAACCCCAGCCACAGATCGCCACAGGATTCCCGCGCCCAGCTTTGTTCGTGACGGCACAGATCCGTGATCAGCAGCGTACCGCCCGGTTTTAACAGCCGGGCGACATCGTTAAAAATCGTTTTCGGTGTTGGCACGTGGTGCAACACCATATTCGCCACAGCAAAATCAATCCGGGTGCTGTGATCCTGCACTAACACACCGGTATCCCCGAGCCGGCAGGTGACATTGGTCAGTTGCTGCTCATCGCTCACCGCTGCAGCCTGTTGCAGCATCTGTGGCGAAATATCCAGTGCCAGTACCTGTTTGAATTGTGCTGACAGTGCTGGCAGAAACTCCCCGGCACCCGGGCCGACTTCCAAAGCGTAGCCTTTATTTCCGCGGTAGGCGGCAATCAGGCTTTCCAGGGTTTCACCGTACTGATCATAGGATGCAATCAGATCCTGTTGTTCCTTAAATGCCTCGGCATTACGGGAAAAAAACTCGGCACAGGCCTGTGAACGCTCCGCCAGAACCGCCGTCAGGCCCTGCTGGTATTCTGGCTGGGCCAGTGCATCGGTCACATCAATGGCTGCATAGGTTGCCTTCAGCCACTGGCTCCAGGCATCGCGGCCGCTGATCAGGGGCCGGCGGTAAAAGATGCTGTTGCCTTCGCGCCGGGTGGTGACCAGACCCGCCTGAGACAGCACCTTCAGGTGATGGCTCATGCCGGATTGTTTAATACCAAATACCTCGCACAGCTCCATCACCCCGAACGAGCCCTGACCCAGCAGCTTGAGAATACTCAGGCGCAGGTTGTCGCCCGCGGCTTTGGCTGCGCGGGCAAACTGGTCAGTGGCAATCGGGGCTGATTCTGTCATGACGTGCAGTGTAGGAGGGTTTTAAATCTATATCAAATTTTTTTGATATAGATTTTCTGGTAACTATGATGAATCGGATGGCAACACCGACGGCGCTTTGTGGTGGTTGCTGCTTGTTTCGCCGCTATTGCTGCGCCTGCGGGGTAAATAGCTCTTTATTATCAGGGTTTAATATATTATTAATTTTAACAATCATTGGTTTCACCGTATTCTGATTCTGTCAGTTAACACAAGCCGTCCCGCAGACCGCTCAGAGGTCTGCCGCGCAAGGAGAACAGAATGAAAAAGGTAAAAGCGATTGCTGAAAAAATAACCCGCAGAGCGGTCCGCCCGTCAGCCCTTCCGGTGTGTAATTACGCGGACAACTACTATGGTGACCGTGTTTGTGTTATACCCGCCAGGGAGCACTGAAACCGGTAGCGGTCAATGCAGCCGGTTAAAACGCCGTCGTTTCTGACCGGAGATGACGGCGTTTTTTTGCACAGCGTTTGCCGGTAGCGTCAGCCGAATAATCCCAGCGAGCGGGCCTGCGCTTCCAGTTCGTCCCGGAAATGTGGGTGAGCAATGCCGATTAAGGCCCGTGCACGTTGTGCCAGTGACAGTCCTTTTAATTCCACGCAACCGAACTCTGTCACCACGTAATGGGCATCCATACGGGTATCCGTCACTGTGCTGGTAAGGCAGGGAACAATGCGGCTCAGGCTGCCCTGTTTAGCGGTGGAATGCAGTGCAATAAAGGAGCGGCCGCCGTGGGAAGCAAATGCCCCGCGGACGAAATCCAGCTGCCCGCCGGTGCCGGAGAACGGCGTCCCCTTAATGGTTTCTGCGTTAATCTGGCCGGTAATATCCACTTCAATGGCGGAATTGACGGATACCATATAGCTGTTCTGACGAATAACACAGGGATCGTTTACCCAGGACGCCGGATAACCCACGATAGACGGGTTATCATCCATAAAGTCGTACATGGCTTTATCACCCAGCGCCAGTGTGTACACATGTTTGTGCTGCATGATGCGTTTTTTACGGCCATTGATAACGCCTTTGGCAATCAGGTTCACCATCGACGGGCAGAAGAGTTCCGAGTGCAGCCCCAGGTTTTTATGGTTTTCCAGAAGCTTGAGCACCGAAGCCGGCACGCCGCCGACCCCCATCTGCAGAGTGTCGCCATCCTGAATATATTCGGCCACCTGACGGGCAATGGCCCAGTCAGTTTCAGAAGCCTCGCTTTCCAGTAATTCACCCAGCGGTGCATCGTGCTCAACCAGCGCATCAATTTCAGAAATATGCACGGAACATTCACCGAAAGTGCGCGGCATATGGCGGTTTACTTCGACGATCACCCGTTTGGCTTTGCGGATAACCGAGGCGCCGTAATCTGCATTGGTCCCCAGGCTGAAGTAACCATGACGATCCATGGGAGATACCGTCACCATAAAACAGTCTGGTTCAATATGTTCCGTCAGCAGGCGGCCCACGTGGTGAAATGATGCCGGGACAAATTCCATCCAGTGTTTGTTGCTCAGTTCTTTGCCGGCTTTGCGATCATGGCCGCTGAGAAACAGACAGCGGGGGGTAAACTTGCCGATCAGGTCCTCAACCAGCAGGTGTTTTTCAATCGCTTCACTGCCGTGCATGTAGTAAATATTGAGTGGCGGCAGACGGTCTTCGCGGAATCCTCTGCCTAAGGCTTCCAGCAGGCCGGGAGGCATGGCCATGCTCATCCCGAGAATCAGATTGTTAATATCGATGATCTGCTCGACGGCCTGATCCGTTGAGATACGCTTGTCGTTATATTCCTGTTGCCAATCCATAGGCCTTCCTTCTGTTTGTCTGCCCGCTGTTTGTCTTGCCTGGCGGTGAATGCCAATCAATGATGGTCACCCGAGTATAGAAGGATAGACGGGCTCTGCCTGTGAATAAGTCATGAAGATTGATCTGAGAGGCGGGCGTGGGCAGATGAGGGAAACAGGCACCCGGCAGCGCCTATTTCTTACGCATCTGTTTCTTCTTCTCTTTGATCATTTTGCCGAAGTTTTTGTCTTTTTCCCGCCGCTGAGCATAGGTTAAGTCGTTGAAATCAGTCTCATCCTGCACTTTACGGTAATGCTCAAACGCCTGCGGGCTGATATCCGCTTCTTTGATGGCCGCCAGTACGGCACAGCCTGGTTCATTGGTGTGAGTACAGTTGCGGAAACGACACTCTGCCGCCGCACGGGTCACTTCACTGAAGTTATCTCCGATCGCCGTATCCCCATCGATGATGCCAAACTCACGCATGCCCGGGTTATCGATAATGATGACGCCGTTATCGAGCACAAACAGCTCGCGCCTTACCGTGGTATGGCGGCCTTCACCGGTACCGCTGACGCCCCGCGTATCCTGTCGTTCGCGCCCCAGCAGTCTGTTGACCAGTGTGCTTTTCCCCACGCCGGAGGAGCCGACAAAACAATAGGTTTTTCCCGGCACGAGGTCTGCAATAAAGTCATCGACACCGGTGCCACTGAGGTTGCTCAGAGACACCAGAGGTGCGGTTATCCCGGCGGCCGCAATGTTGTCGGTTAACGTCTGCAGTTCTGCGGCTGTGATCAGGTCTGTTTTGGTCAGTACAACCAGCGGATCACAGCCGCCCTCACGGATCATGATCAGGTAGCGTTGCAGACGTTTGATATTAAAATCGTACTGGCACGATTGCAGAACTACCACCACATCGGCATTGGCAGCGATCATCTGAACATCGACATTGTCACCGGCGGCTTTACGCTTCAGCCAGCTGCGTCTGGGCAGGCATTGCATCACCAGCGCAAGCTCATCATCGGCTGACGTGCAGCACACCCAGTCACCGACACAGGGCTGATCCATCGCCGCGGGGTGATGATAGCGATAACTGCCGGCAACGTGGGCCCGGAACATGCGCAGACCATCACTCACCAACAACTGGTCACGATCAACGGCAATAACCCGCGCCGGGTCATGTTGAGCGTCGCAGTTCATATTCTGTTCAAACCAGGGGCTCCAGCCCAGGTCTGTCGGAGGCGGATTATGCATTCCCTGTTCCCCGGTGTATTCCTGTATGAAACTTCAGGAATATATTTTGCCATTCTGCGCAACAATCTACCACCAATAAATGGCTCATCAGGACACTGATCGCGTCCCTTGTATTTGCAGTCAGATTGAATACACTGGTTATCTGTACAGTAAATCTGTTTGCCTGCTATGCGTCTTTTTATCGCTGAAAAACCCAGCCTTGGCCGTGCTATTGCCGCGGTTCTGCCGAAGCCTCATGCCAAAGGTGAAGGCTTTGTGCGTGCCGCCAACGGCGATGTGGTGAGCTGGTGCATCGGCCATCTGCTGGAACAGGCAGAACCGGAAGCTTACAACCCGTCGTACAAACAATGGCGCCTGGATGTATTGCCGATCGTGCCGGATGAATGGCAATTGCAGCCCAAAACGCAGACACGTAAACAACTCAGTGTGTTGCGCAAACTGGTGAAAGAAGCCGATCAGCTGGTTCATGCCGGTGACCCGGACCGCGAAGGTCAGCTGCTGGTGGACGAAGTCATCGCTTACTTAAAAGTCCCGGCTAATAAGCGCAACAGCATGCAGCGGCTGCTGATCAGCGATTTAAATCCGCAGGCGGTGAGCCGCGCACTGAATCAGCTCAAACCCAACAGCGACTTTATGCCCCTGTCTGTTTCCGCGCTGGCGCGCGCCCGTGCCGATTGGCTGTACGGCATTAATTTAACCCGCGCCTGTACGGTCAAAGGCCAGCAGGGCGGATTAAAAACCGTGTTGTCTGTTGGCCGCGTGCAGACGCCGGTACTCGGTTTAGTGGTACGGCGCGATGAAGAAATCGAACGTTTTGTGTCGCGGCCCTTTTACGAAGTACGCGCCGCGATTCATTTAACAGAACAGGCGCCGTTGAGTTTTTACGCAAAATGGCAGCCCAGCGAAGCCTGTGCGCCGCATCAGGATGAAGACGGCAGAGTGCTGAATCCTAAGCTGGCAGGCAATGTTGCCCGCCGTATTACCAACCAGCCAGCGCGGGTGGACGCCACTGAACGCAAACAGAAACAACAGGCCGCGCCCTTACCCTACAATTTATCCACATTACAGATTGATGCCGGCAAAGCCTTCGGTTTAAGTGCCAAACAGGTGCTGGACGCCTGTCAGAACCTGTATGAAAAACATCAGCTGATTACTTACCCGCGTTCCGATTGCCGTTACCTGCCCAATGAGCACTACGCCCGCCGCCAACAGGTGGTCAGTGCCATTGGCAGCAACGACTCACAGCTTAGTCGTGTGGTTGAGAACGCCGACTTATCCCTGCGCAGCAAAGCCTGGAACGACAGCAAAGTTGAAGCCCACCATGCCATTATCCCGACGGAAAAAGGCAGCGGCTTTAACAGCCTGAATCTGCCTGAAAAACAGATTTACGGCATGATTGCGCGCCAGTACCTGTTGCAGTTTTATCCGGCTTTTCAATATGCCGACAACCGGATTGTTCTTACCATTGCCGGCGGTCAGTTTGTCGCCAGTGAGCGTGAGGTATTACACCCTGGCTGGAAGCAGGCGCTGGCGAAAAAAGCAGACGATGAAGATTACACGCGGGAGAAAAAACTGCCGCCGCTGAATAAAGGTCAGATGCTGTGGAGCGGTGAGCCTGTGATTGATGAAAAACATACCCAGCCGCCGCAATACTTTTCCGATGCCACGTTATTAGCGGCCATGACCGGCATTAACCGTTTTGTGAAAGACAGCCAGCTGAAAAAAATCCTCAAAGATACTGACGGCCTGGGCACCGAAGCCACCCGTGCCGGAATCATTGAATTATTATTTAAACGCCAGTTTCTGCGCCGTGAGGGCAAAAGCATCCGGGCAACAGAACTGGGTAAGGCACTGATTCATACCCTGCCGGAAGCCACGACCGTACCGGATATGACTGCACAGTGGGAACGGCAGCTGAATGATATCAGTGAGCGTCAGCTGAAATATGATGATTTTATGCAGCCCATGCTGGGGACGCTGCAGGGATTGGTGGGCAGCACCAGCCAACTGAATACCCAGGCGTTTGCCGGCATTCAAACCGCACGTCCGGCTTCCCGGCGGCGCGGGGGAGCGCGCAAAAAGAGTGCGGCATCATCAGCCCCCGGCGGCCGTCAGAAAAAGGGACAAGGAAAAAGCCCGCGTCCGGCAGGCCGCGGGAAGACCGCAGCCCGGAGCGGACAGCCGCGCTCTTCAGTCTGAGGTCAGCAGCGAAAAACTCTGCGACTGGCCCGGCAGTTTTTGCTCGGCGCCGTTGGCAAGACGGTCAACCCTGAGTACAAGCTGCAGCGTATCCTTATCGCCCAGGGCGGGCTGTTGCCAGCGTCTGAGATCAGAACGGTTTACCAGACGCAGTGGTATCTGGCGGGTCTCGCCGGATTTCAGGCCATATTCTCCGAAGAACCCATACAGCGGACCGTGAACCATGGGCCGGGATGCGGTATCCAGTAACGGTGCAGATTTGCCTGGCTGATAGAGGCGGGCGTGAAACCGTGCGGATGAAATAGTCTGCGCCGACAGGTTTCTGGCCGTGACCCGGATGTCAGGGTATGGATGGCCGTGCTGATCCTTTTGCCACGTCATATGAATGTCTGAAATCTGCAGGTTGTTATTATTCAGTGCAACATTCTTCCCCTGTTGAAAGGCATCCTTCAGCTGCGCGGCTGAGATCTGTTCAACGTTTTCGGGGCGCCGGGTGTGACTGACAGTATCCAGCCCGGAATGCACACCCAGTTCGGAGAAAGACACAACCGGGTGCCGGCGATGCCGGGGGCTGTTGGCGGATTCGGTGTGATTGATTTTCAGGATCAGTTGTCGTTTGCCGGCATTGAGAATATCGGGTGTGATCCACCAACCGCTGTGCGGCATCTCAATATCCGCTTTCAGCGTGCGGCTGGTCTGCGGCAGCAAGGGCTGATCGTGAAAGAAGACATGCAGAGAATCAGACGATTCGCTGTCAACGACCGGCTTCTCCTGGCCGGGAATATAGAGCCGGGTACCGAGCTCTGCCCCCAGCAGAGGATGATCTGAGATATTTTTTAAGCGGATTATCAGCACAGGGTTATGATGGCCGCTGACTGGGTCAAACGGATAACTCAGCTGAAAGTCCGTAATTTCAGCGTCAGTGCTGTTGTCAGTGCCACTGATAGCAACGCTTTTTCCGGCATTCATAGCCTGCCGCCAGTCGTTTGTCGTCTGGCCGCTGGCTAATGCAGGTATCAGAAATAAAGCCAGCATACAAATGGCTGACGGCAGGCGGGAAGGCATTTTAGGGTACATCAGGCGTCCGCTGAATAATAAAAGAAAGCGCCCAGTTTATTTCTTTTTTATTACGCTTTTCTGACGCCTCGTTCTGGCAGTGGTGCTTGTTAAGTCGACTGTTTTAACTGATATCTGTGGGTTATTTATCACACCGTGATAATGAATAGCGCAGAGCATCAGTCATCTGCTGTACTTAACATCAGCTTAACGGCCATGCTTGCGAATACCCCGGCCGTGATGCGGTTCAGCAGTACCTGCGCACGCGGCGACGATAGCAGCCGTTGGCTCAGTGACGCAGCACTCCAGGCAATAACACAGAACAGGGTGAAACCAACCAGCATAAAAACAGCGCCGAGCATGGCAGTCTGCAGCATCACGTTGCCGTATTCCGGTGACGTAAACTGCGGCAGAAAGGCGAGAAAAAATAACGAAACTTTGGGGTTGCTGATATTCATGACGATGCCACGCCGGTAGAGCGCGAAACCTGTATGTGGACGGGCACGCGGCAGTGCATTGGCCGCATTGTTTTCTGCTGCCGGATCGTATGTTGTGATCCCGTTGCCCTTTGTCGAGTTGTGGTTTGTCGCGCTGTCGTTTGCCGTGTGCAGACTTGCCCGCCAGGCCTGCCACGCCAGATACAGGAGGTAAACAGCGCCGGCAGTTTTTAACAGAGTAAAAGCAATGTCTGAGGTTTTAAAAATGACTGCTACGCCCAGAGCGACCGCCGCAGTATGAAAAATCAGCCCGGTACAGAGGCCGGCCGTGGTGGCGATGCCTTTGCGGGCGCCATAGAGGGCTGACTGGGTCATGACGAACAGAATATCCGGGCCGGGCGCCAGACTCAGAAGCGCAGCGGCCAGTGCAAAGGTCAGCAGTTGATCGGCAGGTATCATGGGGTCTCAGTCGCACCATATATAAAAGGCCATTATCGCACAGCACAGCATGCTCTGCCGCTTTCAGCGGCACTTATCAGGGATTCAGGGATGAACCCCAGGTTGCCATATTCAGGTCGTCAACAGGGGTGCAGAATAGCTTACGGCAACGTACGCGCTCATCAGGAAGCTGAATCCGCGTCCGCCTGTGCCACGACCACTTCCTGTGCACCGGGGTTTTCGCTTTCAGTGGTAATCATGGCCAGTACTTCCTGTTCCAGGCGCTGATAATCTCCACTGTGCCAGGCGGCGTAGTTGAGGTTTTTCAGCTTGCCGGTCAGGCGGGTGTAAAAATCACGCAGAGCTGATTTATCTTTACCGGCCGTCAATAGCGGCTCATGGGCGACAACCTGTTCGATAATATTCAGCAGTGCCTGCTGACGTTCCATGGGAACCGATACATCAACGTCGTCAAAGGCATCCTGCTGCAGATAAATCATATCCAGCAGCTGAGCTTTCTGACTCAATACAAAGTCTTCCGGCGTTACACCTTCTTCGCCGGTTACCTGCATCATGCGATTAATTTCTTCGCCTTTTTCCAGTAATTCGCGCAGTGCTTTAATCCGTGTGACCCAGTGTTTATCCAGGTTTTTTTCAAACCAGCCGGCCAGCTGAGGAAAATATCGCGACCAGGAAATCAGCGGATCAACGGCGGGATAAAAGCGTTTATACGCACGTTCGGAAGACAAGCCTAAAAAGGTTTTCACGGTACTCAGAGTCGACTGAGTAACCGGCTCTTCAAAGTTACCACCGGCGGGCGATACGGTTCCTATCATAGTAAGGCTGCCGGTTTTGCCGGAGCCATCCTGACGCCGGATTACCCCGGCGCGTTCATAAACGTTTTTAATTGAAGAATCCAGATACGCCGGGAAGGCCTCTTCGCCGGGGATTTCTTCCAGCCTCCCGGAGGTTTCGCGCATGGCCTGGGCCCAGCGCGAGGTGGAGTCCGCGATCAGCAATACGTCATAGCCCATGGCCTGATAATATTCCGCCAGTGTCATGCCCATATAAATTGAGGTTTCCCGCGCCGCCACCGGCATGGACGAGGTATTGCAGATGATGATGGTGCGGTCCATCAGCGTACCGCCGGTTTTAGGATCATTCATCTCCGGGAATTCTTTGATGGTTTCCACCACTTCCCCGGCGCGCTCACCACAGGCCACTACAATCACAATATCGACATCGGAATAACGCGCGATTAACCCCTGCAGAACCGTTTTACCGGCCCCGAACGGTCCGGGAATGCAACCGGTGCCGCCTTTGGCGATAGGAAAAAAAGTATCAATTAACCGTAAGGTGGTGGTTAAGGGCACCTGTGGATATTCCCGCGAGGCCCGTTCTTTCTGCACCAGGGCACGGCTGACCGGCTGACGTATGGGCCAGCGCTGGCGCAGCTGGATCTGACGCGTCTGACCGTTGCGTGACAGCTGGGCGATGCCTTCCGTTACGCTGAAGCTGCCCTGCATAATCCAGTCGATGGTCCAGCTGCCGTGCAAATCAAACGGCGCCATAATGGCATGTTCGAAATGAGATTCAGCCACCGTTCCGAGTTTGTCTCCGGCCTGAACCTGGTCACCTTCTTTCATCAGAGGTTTGAATGGCCAGTGTTTTTCTTCGTCCAGTGCCGCGATTTCTACCCCGCGGGGTAAAAAAGTGCCGTAAGAAATGGCCAGCGATTCCAGTGGGTTCTGCAGGCCGTCGTAGACCATGCCAAGCAGACCGGGTCCGAGCTCTGCTGACAGCATTTCACCACTCTGAACCACCGGGTCTCCGACGCCGACACCACCGGTGCTTTCATAGACCTGAGCGTCAGCCCGTTCACCGTTAACCCGCAGAATTTCGGTCTTTAGCCATTCCTGCCGTTCGCCACTGGCTAAGCGGCTGGGCAGAATATAAACCACTTCGTTTTTCATCAGCGGTTTTTTATCGCCATGGGCATCAGCAACCCGTTCAATGGTGACCAGGTCATCCTGTACCGCAACGATACGCGCGCTGATAGGCAGGTTCTGAGGTTGATCTGTCATGCGGATAACTCCTCAGCAGAGGTATGGCCGTCCGGTGCAGTCTGATGGGCGGCGAGTAATTGTTGAAAGCGCTGGCGCGCCTGTTGTCCGTCGGTACGGCTCCAGCGATCGGCCAGGGTCCATTTAAGAACGTAAACCACCACGGCAAAAAAACTGAATGCATCTTCCGGCTGCTGACGCAGCAGATGTTGCCAGATACTGGTAAAGAAAATTTTTTCGGCCGCCAGCAGCTGTTGTTTTTTTAACGCCTCGGCGGCGTCGGCCAGCCATAAAAAATAGTGCCCGAGGCCAAGGTCTTCATCCTGCCAGTGTTGTTCCAGCCGTGAGCGGAAGCGGCTGATGCACCAGTCGGTGGCCGGCGGCTGACGGCTGTAATCTTTATCCGTGTGGCGCAGGTGCAGGGCATGCTGAACGGCGTGCAGGTCGAGAATATCCTCCGTCAGCTGTTTCACTCTGGGTTCGTTCAGACTGTTCAGCAAGGCATGAATCTGCTGCAATGCCTGAGCATTGTCGCTGCCGGACGGCCAGCGGCTCCAGTTAAGAATCTGCTCGACGGCATCCAGCTGGCTGCGGTCATCATCTGTCAGTAACAGCAGGCGCTGATCCAGCCGCAGGCGCGACAGCGGCGGAATCCGGTGCGCAAATAAGGCATCAAACCCGGGCAGACTGCACAGCAGCGTCAGATAAGGGTCCTGCTCAGCCATTAACGGATTACCCCTTCCAGGATCGCCTGAAAGCGTGGCTGCAGATAACTCATCAACAGCTGGGATACGGTGTCGGCGTCAATATCCAGCGCCATCTGGCCATCGTTCAGTACGATGCGCAGCGCGGATTGCTGATCGCCGTTTTTCAGCCGTCCCGGCATTAATTCGATCCCTGCTTCCAGTAATTCATCACGCAGTTTAAAAGCGAGTTCGGCCAGCGGGCCCTGGGTGGCTTTTTCCGGATTGTCACGGATCTCAGAGATACCGAGCAACTCTTCAGGCAACAGGACCCGGGTTTTTCCCTGCATATCGCCGGCTTGTCTGCCGGCCAGCCGGCCAGCTGCTTCAACGACCATATGACCGAGAATTTCCGGCTCGGCGATGGTTTCACGGACGCGTTGCTGAAATATTTCTGAAAGGCGCAGCAGCAGCTGGTTTTTCATATCCAGCACCATATCGCGGAACGCAACCTGCAGGGCCTCTTCCGCTGCACGCCGTTCGGTTTCCGTCTGCCGGCGGGCGTTGTCGAGTAATTCGGCGGCATCTTTTTCGGCCTGCTGGCGGATGCGTACTGCATCCCGTCGTGCCGCTTCCACCAGTCGGCTGGCTTCATCCTGTCCGGCTTTGACGCCGTCGTCATGCAGCCGGGCAACCAGCGCATCAATACCGGAGGAAATAACCTCTGGATGTTCCTTGCTCACAGGTTACCTCCAACGGCGGGCAGGCCGCCGGACAATACCAGGGCAAAAATAAATACGAATACACCAAAGCCTTCAACAATGGCGGCCGGGGCAATTGAAAGGGCAAATATTTCCGGCTTTTCGCGTGACGCATTAATAGCTGAGGCGCAGCTGCGGCCCTGCCAGATACCGGTAAACATCAGCGCGATACCGGCCAGCAGACCAATGCCGAATAAACCACCGGCGTTCAGTTCGTCCACGGTTCTCTGCAGGGTGAACATTAAAACAATGCCATAAATAACAAAGGAGGAAGGTAAGACCGATAAACCAATGACCCGTCCGTAACCTGAATCGGTCTGGGTCATGGCCCCGATTGCTGCCTGACCGGCGATGGCGCAGCCCATCACACTGCCGATGGCACCCAGCGCCACCGGAGCAAAAATACCACTCCATCCCAGAGCCTGTACCCATTCGTTCATTGTTCTCTCCTTTCTGTTGGCGCATATGCCTGATGGCAGAAGGGAGTGTAGGCATAGCCTTCCCCCGGTTCGCCCCAGTTATAAAACTCAATAAAATTCAGACGCAGTCCATGCACGGTGGCGCTCATAATGGCGAGCCCCAGGTTGACGCTGTGTCCGAGTAAAAAAATCAGTGCAGCAAATACCACCCCGATGCCCGGCGAAGCATTCAGTGCCTGTTCCGCCAGACTGTTAAAGGTGAGCCCCAGTGAGGCACTGGCCAGCCCCAGGGCGAACAGCCGCATATAACTTAAAATATCTCCGAATAAACCACTGGCTCCGGTCAGTGCTAAAACCCCTTTGGCCGCTGACATCAGCTTGCCGGACAGGGTGGCTGCGTTAGCCGCTTGCTGCAGAGCTGCCATGGTGCTGCCGCTGACCACGGCCAGAGCGCCGGCAATCAGCAGGCTGGCCCAGTAGACGGGCGCCAGTGATTGCCAGAAACAGACGCCACCGGCGATAACGGCCAGCCAGCCGGCACGGATAAACCATTCAGAGGTTTTGTGACGCCGGTTAGCCAGCAGGCTGAGCTGCGCGATGACAATATGACTGATACCAACCAGCACCGAAATGGTCATCATGGCGTTGTAGTGATTGAGGTGAATAATATTAAGTTGTTTAAGAATCTCCGGCGCCTGATCAATGGCGTTGATATCAAAACCCAGGTAGCCCCCGGCCAGCACTCCCCACACCGTTGCGGTGGAAAACAGGGTGAATAACAGGTCACGTATATTTTTATTGGCGGCCAGTTTTTTGCGGAAAACAAACAACAGTGCCAGCAGAATTAAACTGTATCCGGCGTCGGACAGAATCATGGCAAAAAACAACGCAAATGACAGATACAGATGCACTGACGGGTCCCAGCTGCGGTAACCCGGTAACTGATAAATCCCCGCCAGCATGGCACCGGGACGGAAGCCCTTTGCCGGTTGCAGCAGGGTGGGCGGATTATCCTCCGGGGCGGGTGGTTGTGCGACAAAGGCAAAACCTTCTTCATCGGCTAAGGCCTGCAGCGCAGCGGTATCGGCGGCCGGCAGCCAGCCCTGCAGCGTCATTAATGTCTGTTGTTTTTCTGTCTGGGTTTTAACGTACTGGCGCATGGCCTCATCGTTGGCGGCCCGCAGCTGTTGCTGAAGTAATGAACGGAAGCGCGACAAACGCTGACGTTCCGACTCCAGATCTTCGCGTTCGGCTTCACGCATTTCCAGCGCTTCTTCCAGCGTCTGCAGTGAGCGTGAGCCCAGATGTTCACGCTCCACCGGCAGGATATTTTTATCCGGTTCATCCGGGCTGATAAGAATCAGATAGTAATGACGCATGCTGCGTCCGGCGATCTGCCACGGCAGTGTCAGTTCATCCAGAGCACTGCGTTTATTCACCGGCAGCAGATAAAACCACAGGCGGAAATGTTCCACACAGGTATCCGGCGGCAGAGTAAAGTCTCCCCAGGGACGCAATAAGCGGATGCGTTCCTTCAGACCATCGATGGTGTCATTCACCTCACGTAACTGATCACGGTTGTTCAGTACCCGGGTGACCAGTTCCTGCACCCGCTGGCGCATGGGTTTATCTCTGTGATGTACCGGCCAGCGGCTCAGCGGACGGTTGGGGTCCGGCGCCTGATGCAGGTACAGTATCGCTTCCCGGGTTTGTTTGTCCTGACCGGACAGTGCCGGGCCCGGTTCTTCTGTCGCGGTTTTCTGTCCGTCACGCGGAATAATATGCAGCCGGCCAAAACGCTGCAGACAGTCGAGGATTCTGTCTTCATCCTTTTCTGCCGCGGCGATACTGACTTTATAAAAACGGCTGATACTCATGACGCTTTCTCCAGATTTTTCTTTTTGGCAATCTTGGAGGTCACCACGGCTTCACGGGCTTTATCATCCAGGAAAATCTGAATTTTGCGGATATTGGCGCGCGCTTCGGGGATCAGCACTTTTTCAAACAGATTAATGCGCTGAGTGACCCGGGTGAGTTCATAATTCAGCCGCGCCAGTGCCTGGCGTTCTGCCTCATTATGGCGCTGTTGTTCCAGCCCCTGGGCTAACTGCCGCTGCACATTACGCACCCAGGTGGGCCGGGTTAACGGCGAGGGCAGCGGTGTTTCTATATTGACGGCGGCAACCTGTCTGACTCTGACCCCGGCGATGTTGACGGTCCGGTATTCAGTCCCCTTATCCAGCAGCAGCTGATCCAGTTTTATACTGTCATCACTGAGCATCGGAATTTCATCGGCGACAAAATCTTCTATGGCCTGCAGTGCCTGCTGGCCCTGTTGCAGTCGCCCGCGGCTGGCGGTTACGGCGGCCATCAGCTGCTGGCGTTTCATCTGCAGGGAAGGCAGAAAACGCTGATAAGCTTCCAGCCGGCGGCGCTCTGACAGCAGCTCGCTTTTGGACAGCAGCAGGCGCGCCATTAAACAGCGTCCTTATGAGCTGATTGCGGATAATATTTCTGAATCAGTTCTGATTTCATCAGTAACTGTTCCGGTGAAAAGCAGCGCGCCATTAATTCCCAACCGAGGTCGAGGGCTTTTTCTAACGGCAGATCCACATCCAGCTGCATAAAGTGTTTGCGGAACAGGTCACCGAATGTCAGCAGCTGTTCATCATAGTCGCTCAGTTCGAACGCCATGGCCTGCTTCTGGCGTGCTTCTTCCGCCCCGGAATACAGACGGATCATAGTGTTCATCACCTGAGAATGATCATCGCGGGTCTGTTTACCGATGACCTGCTGCTTTAACCGTGACAGGGAACCAAAGGGATCGATTTCGCCATTATGCAGGTAAAACTGCCCTTCAGTGATATAGCCGGTATTGTCCGGTACCGGGTGGGACACATCATTGCCCGGCATGGTGGTGACGGTCAGAATGGTCACTGATCCGCCGCGGGCATAATCACAGGCTTTTTCATAGCGCCGTGCCAGCTGGGAGTATAAATCGCCGAGGTAGCCACGGTTGGACGGCACCCGGTCGTTGGCGATACCGATTTCTTTCAGGGCATCGGCATAGGCCGTCATATCCGTCATCAGCACCAGTACGCGTTTGCCTTCTTCCACCGCAAAACGTTCTGCAACGGCCAGCGCCATATCCGGTACCAGCAGGCGTTCAACCACAGAATCCGAGGCCTGATTGACGAACATAACGGTGCGGGCAAAGGCGCCTGAGTCTTCAAAACTTTTGCGGAAGAAATAAAAATCATCAAAGCCCAGACCGAGTCCGGCAAACACCACGATGTCGGCGTCGGCCTGACTGCCGATACGTGCCAGAAAGGTATTAAAGGGTTCACCGGCGACCGAAAAAATCGGAATTTTCTGGCTTTCCACCAGGCAGTTAAAGACGTCGATCATGGGCACATTGGTGCGGATCATGCGGGATGCCAGTACCCGGCGCATGGGATTGACGGTGGGGCCGCCAATTTCGGTCTTAGGGTCAAACTGCAGCGACGGGCCGTTGTCGGTGGGATTGCCTTTGCCATCGAAGACGCGGCCGAGGATATTGTCTGAGAAGGTGACTTCCATCGGGTGGCCGAGAAAGAAGACTTCTGCGTCGGTGGAAATGCCTTTGCAGCCGTCAAATACCTGTAATGACACCAGGTCATCGCGGATATCAATGACCTGAGCCAGACGGACAATATCATCCTGGCGCAAGGTGGCGAGATCGTTGAGACGGACTTCGGCGGTTTTACCCGGGCCGGGCACCGGTACCCTGAGACGAATAATATCCCCGACCAGTTCGGTCACTGAACGGTAGGCGGTATTGGTCGACGCCATAACATCCTCTCTTTTCCCTGTTGACTGATTTCACGCCAGTGAAACTGATAGGTAACTATAGAAGGAATTTGGTTGCAGCATTGAGACAGAAGGCGGAAAAATCCTGACGCGGATCAAGTCTTAGCCTGAGTCCGCAGTCTTCTCCGGCGGTTACGACCTGAGTTCGCTTTCCAGTCGTCTGTAGCTGTCGTCCACCTGCTTCAGCAGAGCCTCAACTTCCTGCATCTGCTCTTCCCCGGCGGCGGCCTCTATCGCGGCGAACAATTCCATCATCTGTTCTGCACCAATATTGCCACTGGCTCCTTTCAGAGTGTGTGCTTCTGCCTGAGCAGAGGTAAGGTTGCTGGATGCAACAGACTGTTTAAGGCTTTCCAGCTGGCAGGGCGTACTGGACAGGTAGAGATCGGTCACTTTATAGAGCAGTGTTTCGTTGTTCATCAGCCGTCCCAGTGCTCCGGCTTTATTCCATACGGGCTTATCAGAAAAATCAGTCATCCGGCACCTCCTGATTATCAGTCTGGCACAGAATATTCAGTCCTTCCGGGAGAATTGCGGTCGATGGGAATGAATGTGTAAAGCAGACGGGGCAACGGGGTAGTGTTGCGGCGCGGTTCCGGTAACGGGGCCGGCTGGTGTCAGGGGATTCGTCTTCCCTGTCCTTTGCCGCTGCGTAACCCGTTACGAATTTTTTATGATCGTTCAGTTGTCATTGAGACTGGCCGCTTCCCCGGCCACGATGCCTTTCATTTCTTATCCGGCATCTTGCTTACAGGTACTTCTGCTTCTGGCTTAGTGAGCGATATTGCGCATCTGAGCTGAAGACTTTTTGACATGAACCAGACGGGCAATAAATGAACCGGTTGCTGAAAACATTTCAGCCACAGCCTGTTGACGCTGTTTTTTAGCCTTTTCGATGTAGTAGTCCACGTCTACTTCGCCATAGGGGTCGAGTTTTAAGTCGTCTTTCATAATGATCACTCCTGAGGGTGTTAGTCGTTTGTCGTATTGCTTTGTGTTGATTTATTCAACGGTTACAGAATAGCCGCGATGGCCCGCTTGCAAAAGCGAAGCTTTCTAAGCAGAATGATGAGAAAATCTAATCTATTGGAATAACCCATGCGCCGTCTGCCACCCTTGAACTCTTTGCGGATGTTCGAAGCATCTGCCCGTCACGCCAGCTTTGTAGCGGCTGCAGACGAACTGGCAGTGACTGCGTCGGCGGTCAGCCACCAGATTAAGACGCTTGAGGAATACTTGGGCGTTTCATTGTTCAGCCGGTCTAAACGTAAGGTGGAGCTGACTTCCGCCGGAGAGCAGTATCTGGTGGCCGTGAAGCATGCACTGGATGAAATTGAAGTCGCGACCCAGCGTCTGACCAGTAATCTGGATACCAATGTGGTGAATATCAGCGTGGCGCCGAACTTCCTGATCCGCTGGCTGATGCCACGCATGAGTAAATTTCAGGAACTCTACCCGGATGTGGAGTTGCAGATTAATACCTCACTGGGGCTGATTGATTTCAGCCGCTCCAACACCGATATGGCGGTCTACTTCGGTAACGGCGAATGGCAGGATATTGAAATGCACTACCTGCGCCGTCTGACGCTGGTGCCTGTGTGCAGTCCGCAGCGCATGCGCGGGCCGCACCCGCTGAAAGAGGTGGCAGATCTGCGCCATCACACGCTGATCTACGTGAGTAAGCGTAAACATGAATGGGATGACTGGCTGGAGTTAGCCGGCGCAGGCTTTATGACGCCGAAGAACAGCCTCGCGGTATCCAATGGCCATCTGGCCACGGCGGCGGCACTGGATAACCTGGGCATCGCCCTGGCGGATATTACTCTGACGTCACGGGAAGTGGAGTCCGGCAGGCTGGTGGTGCCGTTTGATATCCCGCTCGACAGCCACAAAGCCTTTTATCTGGTGTATCGCAAACACCGGCCGTTAACCGTGGGCATGAAAGCCTTTCAGGAATGGCTGATGCACGAAATGAACGTCAAGGAAGAAGCCTGACTCTGTGCGTCAGGCGGGCGATGAACCGCTGGCCACTACTTCACCGTCTTCCCACAGCTTCCAGTCACCGGGCTGATAAATGTCCCATGCTTCATCCGTGGTCAGAGGTTCAGTGGCAATAATACTGACCACGTCATCCGGGGTGGTTTCAGCGGCAAAGTCCACCGTCAGATCCGCGTCCTTCAGCAGCGCCGGGCCGAACGGCGCGCGCCGGGTAATGCTGGCCATTTTGGTGGAGCAGTAAGTGAACAGCCAGTTGCCATTGCTCAGCAGGCAGTTGAACACGCCCTGAGCGGCGTATTCCTGTGCCAGCCCGACCAGCACATCCGCCAGCTGCTGTGGCATGGCGTCGCGTGGCAGGGTGTGATGAATACGGTTCATCAGATCACAGAAGATATTTTCGCTGTCGGTGTCGCCCACCGGTTCACAGGGGCCGGGCTGACGGCTGAAGTTTTCAATCTGGCCGTTATGCGCAAATACCCAGTAACGCCTCCAGCGTTCGCGCACAAAAGGATGCGTGTTGGCCAGACAGATATCACCCACGTTGGCCTGGCGGATATGACACACAGCGGTTTTGCTTTTGATCGGATAGCTCTGTACCAGACTGGCCACCGGGGAAGAAAAACTCGGCTGTGGGTCGTGAAACAGACGCACACCTTTACCTTCATAAAATGCCACGCCCCAGCCATCTTTGTGTGGACCGGTATTGCCGCCACGCTGGGTTAAGCCGGTAAAGCTGAAACATAAATCGGTTGGGGTGTTGGCGCTCATGCCAAGGAGTTCACACATAGTGTTCAGACCATCACTTCATCAGGAATCCCCACAGTTTAACCCAGAGCCGGCGTGACTGTAGGCAGCTGCGATATTGCGCGGATTTTAATGACCCCTGACAAGCTTGTCAGAAGCCTGAAAAAAACGCCAGGCGGGTACGCTTTGCCGGAATCTGATACAGACAGAGAGGTAAAGAGTATGACGGTTAATACAGTAGTACGGGTTGCAGGATTGGTTTTCACAGCGTTCGCGCTGACGGCCTGTGGTGGCTCCGGTGGTGGCAGCAGCACAGCAACCCCGGAGAATGATGAACAACCGCCTTCGTTGCCGGACAGCGGCGGTGCTCAGGCTTTTCCGGATACCGAGCCTGAACTGACGACACGCGCGGTATCCCACGGCAGCGTGTTTGGCGTTAATACACTGGCGACGGCGGACATCGCTGAGGGCAGTGAAATGATGCTGACCTTCCGCCCTGCGCAGGATGGTTTTATCCTCGTTAAGCTGGACAGTGACGCGGATGATCTGGATATGTACATTGAGTCGTCAGCCGGGCAGTGGGATTCGGTGTACGACCAGGACTCTGACGAGCTGATTCTGCTGAATGCGGATGCCGCCCAGGATTATTATATCCATATTGACGCCTATCACGGTGGCGGTGCCTTTACGCTCAGAGTGACAGACGCTAACCGTGAAACTGCCGGGCTGAAAAGCAGCGAGTCTTTGCTGAAAATTAAAACGAAATACAGTGAAGAATCGATTACCGACTGTTCTTCTGCCACTGATCCCATGGATACTTACCTGGTGCTCGACCGGGAGAATAATCAGGTCGATTACGGTACGGGTGTGCGTGGTAATTTTATTCTTGCTAATGGCAATCAGGTGATTATTGATGCCGACATCCGGGCGGTGGATTATCAGCTCGACAGTGAAATGATACTGACTCTGAATTTAAGCCGCTACACTCTCACCGGCACAAGTGAGGATACCGAAACCCGATGGGTGAATGGTGTCGCCACCCGCTGCACCAGCTATGCAACCCATACCGGTCTGGTACTGTATTGACCGCTATCCTCAGGACCCGCAACAGAAGACGCTGATTATTCTGTTGCCGGTCCTTCTGTTGTTGCTCTTCAGGCCCTGGTGTTCAGATGTTGGTATTCAGGAACCGGTACCCGGTCTGCGACGTACCGCCGCTCTACAGATAAATATCAACATTCAGGTATAGCGCGCTGTAGCTGTATTTGTAGGCCCGGCGTACCGGGTCAGACCAGCCCGGAGCGGTATTGTCTGCAGACTGATGCTCTGCCGTCTCCGCGACAGGGGGTTCTGTCACTCCGGGCATGGCAGCTCCCATAGGGTTGTCAGTCATTGCTGCGGGGCCGGTCAATAAATCGTTTTTTAATTTTTCAGTCATTGCCTTTATCCTCCGTTACCTTGCTACTCTGCAACTTGCCATTCTTCTGCACCTTGCCTCTCTACTTTGATCAGTCCGGGCGGCGGGGTCAATTGCCTGTGTCGCGAATATATCAGTGTGTCGCAATCGGGCAGGTGGTGGTCGCAATAATGAAAACGAAAAATAAAAAGAAAGACCTCAGTGTAAAAAACGAAAAATATAGCAAGATATTTTTCAGCTGTTTTGTCCGCTCTGCTGTCCGGCCTGAGGTTATCAATAAAGGGTTGGAGGTCCGGGCGTCTGTACGGAGCAGAACGGGCGAAGTATGAAGGCAGGGTTACGTAAGAAGAGCAGGGAAAAGAAAAACGGCAAGGGCGGACAGCTGCCGGGGGCAGCTGTCCTTGCGGTCAGCCGAGGTTTTTAAGAACCGTATCAGCGTACCAGTTAATAAAGTTAATCACGCCATATTCAAAGGTTTCAGAATACGGGCCGGGTTCATAACCAATTGAGTTAATACCCTTCTGGTTTTCTTCTGCCAGAATCCGGTCCTGATCATTGGTGGCATCCCACACCTGACGCAGGCGCTCCGGATCATAGTCCACACCTTCAACAGCATCTTTGTTGACCAGCCACTTGGTGGTCACCAGGGTTTTCTGCGCAGAGATCGGCAGTACCCGGAAAACAATGGCATGGTCACTCTGCATGTGGTTCCAGGAGTTGGGCAGGTGCAGAATACGCATGGAGCCCAGTTCGCGGTTCTGAATGCGTCCCATGGTTTTTTCACAACCCGGTTTACCATCAATGGTCATCACCTGGGTGCCTTCCTTAAGTGGCATACGCACAATACGGTTACGCAGGCTGCCGAAGTCTTCGTGCTTGTGAGGAATACCTTCTTTATCCCACTCTTCTGCCTGGCGCTGATAATGGTCGAGGAAGTCCTGGGGTGCGCGAGGATCGTTGGTATCGTCCCATTCCAGAATGGTGTTCAGCAGTTCCGGATGAGAGCCGGCACAGTGATAGCATTCGCGGTTGTTTTCAATGACCAGCTTCCAGTTGGCTTCTTCGATAATGTTGGATTCCACCGCGACCTTAGTGTTCTCCATATCATAAGGCGCCATGTATTCTTCCAGTGTGGCCAGGAAAGGATCAAAATCGGCTGGTGGCTCTTTCGCCAGGCTGACGAAGATAAAGCCGCCGGCGACTTTAACGTGGGCAGGCTTCAGGCCGTGCTCTTTCATGTCGAACGCATCGCCCATTTCGCTGCCGGCAAACAGCAGGTTACCTTTCAGATCATAGGTCCACTGGTGGTAAGGGCAGACCAGGTTGGCGACCTTGCCACGGTGCTCCAGGCAAACCCGTGAACCACGGTGACGGCAGACGTTAAAGAAGGCCTGAATGCCGCCTTCGCCATCACGGACAATAAGTACCGGGTTCTGACCGATATCCACGGTAAAGTAATCGCCTTTGCCGGGTACTTCGCAGCTCATGCCAACAAAGATCCACTCTTTATAGAAAACTTCTTCCATGTCCGCGCGGAACATATCCGGGTCGTTGTACAGCGGGCGTGGCAGAGATTTTGTCTTGTCACGTTCAGTCAACAGTGTCTCCAGACCTTTACGTGCATCCTTGTAATTGCTGTAAGTGATATTCAGCAGGTCGGTCTCATTCATCAACTAATCCTCAATAGGTAAAAACATCATGCCTGAGAAATGTTTCGGGCAACGGTTCTCGTTAACAGACAGCCTCCCGGAGCCCGGTTCTTATCCTTAACAATTACGGGGAATAGTGGGAGAAATCGCGCATCCGGATTTGTCTGTTTACGACGCGGCCAGTATGAAATTCGACTAAAAGACCGCTGCTGAAAACAGCTGTGGGCAGGTTGAACAAATGCATGTCGTAAACAGAGAAGTTTTGTCGTTATTAACCAAGCAGAATGCCAGCATCACATCCGCTTCCGGGTGCTTTGATGTTTCTTTTAATAACTACTGTTCGGAGTTCACCATGACTGAGTCTGACGTTTCGAATATCATCAACAGCAACCTGCTGGAAGTGAATACCTCGATCTGGGCAAACGGCCGCCATATTGTGCGCTGTGCACGTATCATCCGCGAAACCCAGGATGTCCTTACCTTCTGCTTTATGGCTGAGCAGCCGATGCTGTTCTTCTTTAAGCCCGGCCAGTTCGTCACGCTGGAGCTGGAGATCGATGGCCAGCAGGTGATGCGCTCTTACACCATCTCCAGTTCACCCTCGACGCCTTACTCTTTCAGTATCTCAGTCAAACGCGTGGTGGGTGGACAGGTGTCTAACTGGCTGCATGACAACCTCAATGAAGGTGATGTCATTGCCGTGCACGGACCTGTGGGTAACTTCAACTGTATTGACTACCCGTCTGAGCGCGTCCTGCTGTTATCCGGTGGTGTGGGTGTTACACCTGTGATGTCCATGGCGCGCTGGTTGTTTGATACCAATGCCGAAGCGGATATCTGCTTTATTCACAGTTCGCGCACGCCTGAGGATGTGATTTATAAACGTGAGCTGGAACAGATGAGTTCCCGCGTCAGTAATTTCCATCTGCACCTGATCTGTGAGCGCACCGCCCCCGGGTCTGTCTGGTACGGCCACCGCGGTTATCTGGATCATCAGAAGCTTTCTATTATTGCCCCGGATTTTATGGAGCGGGAAATCTTCTGCTGCGGGCCTGAGCCTTATATGCGTGCCATCAAAGCCATGCTGCGTGAAGCCGGATTTGATATGAGCCGCTATCACGACGAATCCTTTGGTGCGACACCGGTGGAAGTCGAAGAAGAGGCCATCTCTCAGGCCGAGACATTTATCGAAGCCGAAGAAGAGTTTGCCGAAAGCGCCGAAGAGTTCTCCGTGACGCTCAGCAAAAGTGGCATGAGTACGCAGATTGCGGAAGGGGAAACAGTTCATGCCGCAGCCAATAAACTGGGTGTCTATATTCCTAAAGCCTGCGGTATGGGTATCTGTGGTACCTGTAAAGTGCTGAAAACTTCCGGTGAAGTCACCATGAATCATAACGGCGGTATCACCGACGAAGATGTGGCTGAAGGCTACATTCTGTCGTGCTGCAGCGTGCCTCAATCCAACGTGGAAATTGACCTTTAAGGCACTGTCGTAAAAAGGCATGGCCGGGCCGTAAATGGTCATTCTGGTTGTAGGGTTAACTTATAGTATCACTTCAACTTCAAACGGCTCCGGCAATAAGGCCGGAGCCTTGCATCAGGGCCGCTGAAAAAGCAGCGCAGCAGCAGAGGAAATTCAGATGTTCAATAAACAGGACCGCATCCGCGATTATGATCCAGCACTGTGGGAAGCGATGGAGCAGGAAGTTGCCCGTCAGGAAGATCATATTGAACTGATCGCTTCCGAAAACTACACCAGCCCGGTGGTGATGGAAGCGCAGGGTTCCCAGCTGACCAATAAATACGCGGAAGGCTATCCCGGCAAGCGTTATTACGGCGGCTGTGAGTACGTGGACATTGTTGAACAGCTGGCGATTGATCGTGCCAAAGAACTGTTTGGCGCTGACTATGCCAACGTGCAGCCACACTCAGGTTCTCAGGCCAATGCGGCTGTGTACATGGCATTGTGTAATGCCGGTGACACGATTCTGGGTATGAGCCTGGCGCATGGCGGGCACCTGACCCACGGCGCTTCTGTCTCTTTTTCCGGCAAACTGTACAACGCAGTTCAGTATGGTCTGAACGATGCCGGCGAAATTGATTACGAAGAAATGGAAGCGCTGGCACGTGAACATAAACCAAAAATGATTGTGGGTGGATTTTCCGCTTACTCACAGGTGGTTGACTGGGCACGTATGCGCCGCCTGGCGGATGAAGTCGGCGCTTATTTATTTGTCGATATGGCACACGTTGCTGGTCTGGTGGCTGCGGGTCTGTACGCCAACCCAATGGATTACGCCCACGTGGTGACCACCACTACGCACAAAACCCTGCGCGGTCCGCGCGGTGGTCTGATTCTGACCAAAGGACAGCCTGAGCTGGAAAAGAAACTCAATTCAGCAGTATTCCCTGCCGGTCAGGGTGGTCCGCTGATGCACGTGATTGCAGCCAAAGCCGTTGCCTTTAAAGAAGCGCTGGAGCCAGCCTTCAGAGAATACCAGCAACAGGTGATTAAAAATGCACAGGCGATGGCTTCTGTGTTTATGGAGCGCGGCTACGATGTGGTATCCGGCGGTACCGAAAACCACCTGTTCCTGCTCAGCCTGATCCGTCAGGGACTGACCGGTAAAGAAGCCGATGCCGCTCTGGGGGCAGCCTCCATTACCGTGAATAAAAACGCGGTACCGAATGATCCTCAGTCCCCGTTCGTGACTTCGGGTCTGCGTATCGGTTCGCCGGTGATCACCACCCGGGGTCTGAAAGAAGACGATGCCCGTGAACTGGCCACCTGGATTGCTGACATTCTGTCTGTCATCAACACGCCGGACGAAGCGGCAGTGATTGCCCTCGTGAAAGAAAAAGTTCAGGACCTGTGTAAGAAGTTCCCGGCTTACGGTTAATACTGAGAAAGGGTTTATCTGCAGGCGATCCGTCTGTGGATAAATCCTTTCGCTTTTATTCGGTTTTTTACGGAGCACGATCATGGCGATCAGTCTGTTCGATATGCTGAAAATAGGCATTGGCCCATCCAGTTCTCATACGGTGGGTCCGATGAAAGCTGCCAGTCTGTTTGCCGAAGAACTCTGCCAGCAGAACCTGCAGGAAAAGACTCAGCGTATTCAGGTGCAGCTGTTCGGTTCCCTTGGTGCAACCGGTAAAGGACACGGCTCCGGTCCGGCAGTGCTGCTGGGACTGGAAGGTTATCAGCCGGATACGGTTGATCCTGCGCTGATCAATCCACGTTCTGATGAAATCTGTGCCAACGCTGAGCTGTTAATTAATGGTCAGTATGCGGTGACATTTAACGAACAGGACGATCTGATTTTTCACCGCGTACAGACGCTGCCGTATCACGCCAATGGCATGACGTTCGAAGCCTGGGATAAAGACGGTAACAGCCTGATGTTATCCACCTATTATTCCGTGGGTGGTGGCTTTGTCGTCGACGACCGCGCCGCCGGTGAAGACCGTATTGTCGAAGACCATACCCGTCTGCCATACCCTTTCCGCACCGGACAGGAACTGCTGGATATCTGTGCCGACACCGGCATGAGTATTTCTCAGGTGATGATGGAAAACGAAAAGTGCTGGCGCAGCGAAGAGGAAATCCGCTCCGGCATTCTGCACATCTGGCAGGTGATGAAAGACTGCGTCAAAAACGGCATGAGCCAGGAGGGCATCCTGCCTGGCGGACTGAAAGTAAAACGCCGTGCAGCCCAGCTTTACCGCGAGCTGAAAAACCGTACCCGCATGGACATGATTACGCCATCTCTGGGCGCCATGGACTGGGTAAATTTATACGCCCTGGCGGTCAATGAAGAAAACGCTGCCGGCGGCCGTATGGTCACCGCACCCACCAATGGTGCGGCCGGCATTATTCCCGCCGTTCTGCATTACTACATTAATTTTTGCCCCAACTCCGATGAAGAAGGCGTGGTGAATTTTATTCTGGCTGCCGCCGCGATTGGCATTCTGTTTAAAGAAAACGCGTCTATTTCCGGGGCAGAAGTCGGTTGTCAGGGTGAGGTCGGTGCTGCCTGTGCAATGGCCGCCGGCGGTCTGGCAGAGGCCACCGGTGGTACGCCGGGACAGGTCGAAAACGCGGCAGAAATTGGTATGGAACATAACCTGGGGCTGACCTGCGATCCGATCGGTGGTCTGGTTCAGGTCCCCTGCATTGAACGCAATGCCATGGCAGCGATGAAAGCGATTAACGCTGCATCCATGGCGCTGCGTGGTGACGGTACTCACTTTGTATCACTGGATAAAGTGATCCGCACCATGCGCGATACCGGCCGCGATATGCTGGACAAATACAAAGAAACATCGCGCGGTGGTCTGGCCGTGAATGTTATTGAATGCTGAGACAGAAATTTTTTAAACCCGGCTTTATGCTTTAAGAGGTGGCATTTGCTATGCAGAAATATTCCGCTTTTGAGTTATTTAAAAACTCGGTCAGTCACCATGAAAACTGGCCCCGTATGTGGGAAAACCCGGTACCCAAGAAAAAGTACGACATCATTATTATTGGTGGCGGCGGTCATGGTCTGGCAACGGCTTATTATCTGGCGAAAGAGCATGGCATAACCAATATTGCTGTGCTGGAAAAAGGCCACCTGGGCAGCGGTAATATCTGCCGTAATACCACCATCGTGCGTTCCAACTATCTGTGGGATGAATCAGCTCACCTGTATGAGCACGCCATGAAACTGTGGGAAGGCCTGTCGCAGGATCTTAACTACAACGTGATGTTCTCCCAGCGGGGTGTGTATCACCTGTGCCACACATTGCAGGATATCCGCGATAACGAACGGCTGACGTACGCCAACCGCCTCAACGGCGTAGACAACGAAATGGTCGACGCCGAACAGCTGCAGCGCGAAATTCCGCTGCTCGACTGTTCCGATAAAACCCGCTTCCCGATTCTCGGCGCCTCGGTTCAGCGCCGCGCCGGTAACGCCCGTCACGATGCCGTGGCCTGGGGTTATGCCCGTGGTGCGGCAATGCGCGGTGTGGATCTGATCCAGAACTGCGAAGTCACCGATATGGTGATTGAAAATAACACCATTGTTGGCGTGAAAACCAAACAGCACGGTGTCATTAAAGCCGACCGTGTGGGCTGTGTGACTGCCGGACATTCCGGTGTGATGGCGAAGATGGCCGGCTTTGAATTACCGGTCGAGTCGCACCCGCTGCAGGCGCTGGTATCAGAACCGATCAAACCGGTACTGGATACCGTTGTGATGTCTAACCATGTGCACGGTTACATGAGTCAGTCCAACAAAGGCGACCTGGTGATCGGTGCCGGTATCGACTCTTACCTGGGCTACGGCCAGCGTGGTTCCTACTCCATTATTGAACATACGGTGCAGGCCATTGTGGAGATGTTCCCGGAAGTCAGCCGTGTGCGCATGAACCGTCAGTGGGGCGGCATTGTGGATACCACACCGGATGCCTGTCCGATCATCAGTGCGACGCCGGTTAAAGGTCTGTTCTTTAACTGTGGCTGGGGCACCGGCGGCTTTAAAGCCACACCGGGTTCCGGTCATGTATTCGCCGCGACGCTGGCTCAGGGTAAAGCCCATGAGCTGGCAGAACCTTTCAGCATTGAGCGCTTCCACAATGGTGCGCTGATCGATGAGCACGGCGCCGCTGCCGTGGCTCACTGATACGGAGACAATCGTTATGTTATGTATTTTTTGTCCTCACTGCGGCGAATACCGCGAAGAAGAAGAATTCAGTGCCCGCGGGCAGGCGCATATCAAGCGCCCGGAAGATCCGGAAGCCTGCAGTGATGAAGAGTGGGGGAATTACATGTTTTTCCGTAAAAACCCCAAAGGTCTCCATCATGAACTCTGGGTACATTCTGCCGGCTGCGGGAAGTTTTTTAACATGACCCGTGACACCGTCAGTTATGAAATTAAAGAAACTTATAAAATTGGCGAGCAGCCTTCCGTGGTCGCTGCAGAGAAGTAAGGGGCGTAGCAAATGACACAGCCAAACCGAGTACAGGACGCCGGCCGCATTAACCGCAGCAGACCCCTGACCTTTACCTTTAACGGCCGTACCTTCCAGGGTTACGAAGGCGACACCGTCGCATCCGCACTGCTGGCAAACGGTATTGATATTGTCGGCCGCAGTTTTAAATACGCGCGTCCACGCGGCATTGTCGCAGCCGGTGCAGAAGAGCCGAATGCGGTACTGCAGTTAGGTGCCAGTGAAGCCGCTCAGATCCCGAACGTGCGCGCCACACAACAGGAACTCTATAACGGTCTGGAGTGCGCCTCCACCAACGGCTGGCCCACAGTCGAATTCGACGTGATGGCTTACCTGGGCAAAATCGGTGGCGGCATGATGCCTCCGGGTTTTTACAACAAAACCTTTATGTCACCTCAGTCTCTGTGGCCGACGTACGAAAAATACATCCGTAAAGCAGCCGGTCTTGGCCGCGCTTCGAAACAGAAAGATCCGGATACTTATGATCACCTGAATCAGCATTGTGATGTGCTGGTGGTGGGCGGCGGTGCCGCTGGTTTAGCGGCGGCCCTGGCGGCCGGTGAAGCCGGAGCCCGGGTAATTCTCGCCGACGAGCAGGCGGAATTCGGTGGTGCACTGCTGCACAGCAATGACTGGATCAACGAAAAGCCGGCCAGCAACTGGGTGGCAGAAACCGTCGCCCGTCTGCGCACCATGGATAACGTGCAGCTGTTGCCGTACTCCACGGTGAACGGTTATCACGATCATAACTTCCTCACCATTCATCAGCGTCAGACTGATCATCTGGGTGAAACCGCGCCTCAGGGCCTGACCCGTCAGCGTCTGCATCGTGTGCGTGCCGGCTGGGTTGTACTGGCCACCGGCGCCCATGAGCGTCCGCTGGTATACGCTAACAATGATGTTCCCGGTTGCATGATTGCCTCCGCGGTCAGCACCTATATCCGCCGTTATGGCGTGGTGCCGGGCAACCGTCTGGTGGTCGCGACCACCAATGATTACGCTTATCAGACAGCCATTGACTGGGCCAATACCGGTCGTCAGGTAGTCGCCGTCGTTGACAGCCGTCCGGACCCGGATGGGGAACTGGTGGCCGCAGCAGAAAAAGCCGGTATCCGGGTTATTAAAGGTTCCGTGGTGTATGACGTGCAGGGCAGCAAGCGTGTTAAAAGCGTCAGCGTTGCCCGTCTGTCGACCACTGAGCTGTCACTGGCCGGCAGTGAAACCACGCTGGATTGCGATACCGTGGCGACCTCCGGTGGCTGGAGTCCGGTGGTTCACCTGTCCTGTCATACCGGCAGCCGTCCGGTGTGGGATGACGATGTGATCGGTTTTGTCCCCGGGCCAGCGAACCAGAAACAACTGCTCGCCGGTGGTATTCAGGGTCATTACAGCATTGCTGAATGTCTGGCGGAAGGCTTCAGTGCCGGCGCTCAGGCGGCGACCAATGCGGGCTTTGATAAACCAACGGATCTGACCGTACCGAAAGTGCATGAGCCGTCCGTCGGCAAAGCCATGCCGCTGTTTTATGTTCCTCATAAACAGCCTATGACCCGGGCACCGAAACAGTTTGTTGATTATCAGAACGATGTCACCGCGGCCAGCATTGATGTGGCGACCCGTGAAGGGTTTGAAGCCATTGAACATGTGAAGCGTTATACCGCGCTGGGCTTTGGTACGGATCAGGGCAAGCTGGGTAACATTAACGGTATGGCCATCACCGCTCAGGCGGTGAATAAAACCATCCCTGAAACCGGCACCACGGTATTCCGCCCGAACTACACGCCGGTCACGTTCGGCGCCATTGCCGGCCGTAACGCCCGCGAACTCTTCGTGCCGGAACGTTACACCGCCATGCATCAGTGGCACGTGGATAACGGCGCCAAATTTGAAGATGTGGGTGAGTGGAAGCGTCCCTGGTATTACCCGAAAGCCGGTGAAAGCATGCAGGACTCACTCAACCGTGAAGTGCTGGCAGTGCGCAACGGGGTTGGCATGCTGGACGCCAGTACGCTGGGTAAAATTGATATTCAGGGTAAAGATGCGCGCGAATTCCTCGGCCGTATTTACACCAACGCCTGGGCCAAACTGGCTGTCGGCAAATGCCGCTACGGTCTGATGTGTGGTGAAGACGGCATGGTATTCGATGACGGTGTGACTTCCTGTCTGGGCGAAAACCACTTCCTGATGACCACCACCACCGGCGGTGCGGCCCACGTGCTGGAATGGCTGGAGCTTTATCATCAGACCGAATGGCCGGAGCTGGAAGTCTTCTTTACCAGCGTCACCGACCACTGGGCCACCATGACCATCGGTGGACCGGACAGCCGCAAACTGCTGGCTGAGCTGTGTGATGATATCGATCTGGATAAAGACGCCTTTAAATTTATGGACTGGCGTCAGGGCACTGTAGCCGGTGTGCCGGCGCGGGTATTCCGTATTTCCTTTACCGGCGAACTGTCCTACGAAATCAACGTGCAGGCCAACTTCGGAATGCATGTGTGGAAGAAACTGATGGAGCACGGCGCCAAGTACGGCATTACGCCGTACGGCACTGAAACCATGCACATCCTGCGGGCAGAAAAAGGCTTCATTATTGTGGGCCAGGATACTGACAGCACACTGCACCCTTACGATCTGGGTATGGGCTGGGCAGTGGCACAGCAGAAACCTTTCAGCTTTGTCGGCAAACGCGGTATGTCACGTGAAGATCCGACCAAAGCCAACCGTAAACAGCTGGTGGGTCTGCTGACCAAAGATCCGCAGAAAGTTCTGCCGGAAGGTGCGCAGGCGGTGGCGGATCCGAAACAGGCCATTCCGATGACCATGCTGGGTCACGTGACCTCCAGTTATTACAGCGCAACCCTGGGACGCAGTATCGCCATGGGTACCATCCGTGGTGGCCTCGACCGTATGGGCGAAACTGTTTATTACCCGATGTTGGATGGCAGTGTGGTGGAAGCCGAAATCTGCAGTCCGGTATTTTATGATCCAAAAGGAGACCGCCAGAATGTCTGAGGCAGCTGAAACTCAATCCGAAATTTTTGCACAGATGGATCAGGTACCGGCCGCCGGCAGTGACGTGATTGCCGAAAGCCCGCTGAGTAACTTCCACTGGAAAACCACCGGCGCGGAAGCCGGTGTGACTCTCAGTGAGCAGGGGCTGGCCGGACATCTGGTATTGCGCAGTGCCGGCAACAGCAGCTTCGAAGCCGCGGTTGAAAAAGTACTGGGCATGTCCCTGCCGGGGCCGCTGCAGAGTGTCAGTGACGATTCCGGGCGTGTTATACGCTGGACGTCACCGGACGAATGGCTGCTGACCGTCAGCAACAGCGATGCCTTCAGCGTTGAACAACAGCTGCGGGCAGAAGCCAGCGGCCATTACTCCATTGTGAATGTCAGTGGTGGCCAGACCATTCTTATGCTGTCCGGTGACAGTGCTGAAATGGTGCTGATGAAAACCTGTCATTACGATACTCATGAATCCAGCTTTCCGGTCGGAAAAGTGGTGCGTACCACTTTCGCCAAAAGCGGTGCACTGATCCGCCGGGTCGGGGAAAGCGAATGGGAGCTGATCATTCGCCGCAGTTTCTCCGATTACCTGGCGCTCTGGCTGCAGGATGCAGCCGGTGAATACGGCCTGCAGATAATCTGAGTTGTATTATGCAGCGTTCATTTGTTTGTTACGTTTAAAAAACCGCCGCTGCAGTCTCTGCAGTGGCGGTTTTTTTATGGGGTACTGATATGTCATCCGAATCACTTTTTGTTTTAACCGGCACCTGCGCCAGCAGACTGGGCAGCGTGGAACTCGTTACCGGATTCCTTTACCGCAAACAATGCTACGTTACTGAGCTGAATACATACGACGACAGCGCCGACGGTCAGTTTTTTATCCGCGCCGAGTTCCGCCCGGCGCAACTCACTGAAGGATTCATACAGCAGCTGAGTGATGAATTTGCCCGGCTGGCTGATGACTTTTCCATGCAGTGGCGGATACGCGATGTGAATTCAAAGACCCGCACCCTGATCATGGTGTCACGCTTTGATCATTGTCTGCAGGATCTGCTGCATCGCGCCCAGACCGGACACTTGCCGATTGATGTCACCGCCATTGTCTCCAACCATCCGGATTTTCAGGGGCTGGCCGACTGGTACGGCATTCCCTACTACCATCTGCCGGTGACGGCCGACACCAAACCGCAGCAGGAAGCAGAACTGTTAAAACTGATTGAACAGACGAATACCGAGCTGGTGGTGCTCGCCCGTTATATGCAGGTGTTGTCGGAAGATCTGTGTGACCGGCTCAGCGGCCGGGCGATCAATATTCACCATTCCTTACTGCCCGGATTCAAAGGCGCCCGTCCTTACCATCAGGCGTTTGATAAAGGTGTGAAGCTGGTGGGAGCCACTGCGCATTATATCAGCAACGATCTGGACGAAGGTCCCATCATTACCCAGGGCGTGGAAGCGGTGGATCACAGCTATACCGCAGAGAAACTGACTGCCAAAGGACGGGATACCGAACGCCTGACGCTGGCGCGGGCGGTACGGCTGCACTGTGAAGACCGGATTTTTTTGCATGGCAATAAAACCGTGGTGTTCCAGGGGCATGAATAAGACAAAACAGGACGAAGATATGAACAGGTAGACGTTTGTCGCAGGTGAATAAGTAACACTTTGTGGGGGCTGTGCTCCGTACGGAAGCACTGTGCACAAAAATGGTCATTTTTACCCATCAGCCATCGTCGATGGCCATGATGAACGGGTGGGTTTATTCCGGCCACTGTTGATAAACCTGTCTCTGAATTTTTATTGAATGTTCGTTTAAGAACCCGCCGGTGTCGTTTTCAGGCATCTTTGTACTCAGGTCGTATTTATTTTTATCGGTGCGGCTTTTATACCTCTCTTCTGGCTTGCATTTTGCTCTGGTTGGGTCTCAACCGATGACAAGCAGAGGGGCAATAATATGACTAATGAAGTGCCGTCCCAGCACCCTTTCAAGGTGCTCACAAAACCAACTCATGTTGGTTTCTTATTGCTGCAGAATTTTACCATGATGGCGTTGTCGTCAGCGGTAGAGCCGCTGCGTATGGCGAACCAGCTGAGTGGCCGTGAGCTCTACAGCTGGGGACTGGTCAGTGCCGATGGTCAGCCGGTGAAAGCCAGTGATGGCATCACCGTGGCAGTGGATCATGGCACCCGTGACGCCCCGGAGTTTGACACTCTGATTGTGGTCGGTGGGGTCGATATCACCCGCAGCTGTAACCGTACCGAAACCGAATGGCTGCAGGCGCTGGATCGCCGCCACACGGTACTGGGCGGAATCTGCACCGGTGCTTACGCGCTCGCCGCTGCCCATCTGCTGGACGGTTACAGCATCAGCGCGCACTGGGAATGCATTGCTGCGCTGAAAGAAAGTTTCCCCAAAGTGAATACCAACAGCCGTCTGTTCACCATCGATAACGACCGTATCACCGCATCCGGTGGTATCGCGCCGATGGATATGATGCTGCATCTGATTTCCATGCATCACGGCAATGTGCTGGCAACCGCCATTATGGAAATGTTCGTCTGCGACCGTATGCGTAACCCGGCCGATCAGCAAAAAATTCCTCTGCGTCATCTGCTGAATACTGCCCAGCCCAAACTGGTTGAAATTGTGGAACTGATGGAAGCCAACATCGAAGAGCCGATTGAGCTGTGCGATCTGGCTGAATTCGCCGGTATTTCCCGTCGTCAGCTGGAGCGTCTGTTCCACAATTACCTGGATTGCACACCCTCGCGTTATTACCTCAAATTACGTCTTGAGCGTGCCAAGCAACTGCTCAAGCAAACCACTATGCCGATTATTGAAATTTCCGCGGCCTGTGGTTTTGTTTCCACACCGCATTTCAGCCGTTGTTACCGCAAATACATGAACCAGTCACCGCGTCAGGAACGTGCCGGTACCTGGAATGAGAAAGCGGACGAAGGTTACGAAGAGGTGCTGGAAGGCGAGACTCTTTATATCGCCGACGCACCGTCTTCCAAGCGCGCATCACCGCGCTCTGAGCCAAGCTTTGGTTCCGTCAAAATCGGTTCAGCCGGTCGTCCGGTCATGAGTGCCACCGGTACTTATCTCTGAGCACTGACGTTTTTGGTTGCTGCCCTGTCGTTTCCGGTCCGCCGGAAACCCGGGGGCCCCGATAAAATCGAAGGTATTACCGGTAAGCCACAGACTGTATGTCACACAGTTCTGACGGGCACCGGACAGATCAGATACCGGAGGTTGTATGACAGGCGTAACCGAAGCTCAGGCATTGCATGATGATTCCATTATTATTGATGGATTAATTATCGCTAAATGGGGCCGTGAATTATTTGAGGACATGCGTCGCGGTGGCCTGACAGCGGCTAACTGTACCGTCTCTGTGTGGGAAGGTTTCCAGAACACAGTCAATAACATCACCGACATGAACCAGATGATCGAAGATAACAGCGATCTGGTTATGAAGGTAAAAACCACCGACGATATTTTAAAAGCCAAGGCGCTGGGTAAGACCGGCATTATGATGGGCTTTCAGAACGCTCACGCATTCGAAGACCAGATTGGCTATGTGCAGGTCTTTAAAGATCTGGGCGTAGGTGTGGTGCAGATGTGTTACAACACCCAGAACCTGATTGGTACCGGTTGCTATGAGCGTGACGGCGGGCTGTCAGATTTTGGCCGTGAAATTATCGCTGAAATGAATCGTGTTGGTGTTATGTGCGATTTATCTCACGTCGGTTCCAAAACGTCGGAAGAGGTGATTCTGGAATCGAAAAAACCTGTGTGTTATTCCCATTGCCTGCCATCCGGGCTGAAAGATCATCCGCGTAATAAATCCGATGAAGAACTGAAATTTATTGCCGATCATGGCGGTTTTATCGGTGTGACTATGTTTGCGCCTTTCTTAAAAAATGGCATCAACTCCACTATTGAAGATTACGTTGAAGCCATCGCCTACATTGCCAATATTGCCGGTGTTGATCAGGTCGGTATTGGTACTGATTTTACCCAGGGCCATGATCAGGCGTTTTTTGAATGGCTCACCCACGACAAAGGCTATGCCCGCCGCTTAACCAACTTCGGCAAAATTATTAACCCCGCCGGTATCCGTACCGTGGGCGAATTCCCCAACCTCACCGAAGCGCTGCTGAAACACGGTTTCAGTGCTGAGGATGTTGCCAAAATTATGGGCGGCAACTGGGTGCGGGTGTTGAAAGAAGTCTGGGGTGAATAACCCCCGGCGTGTTTCCATTCAAGGAAGTACCCTCTGAAACATGGTTCTTGCCACCTCCGGGTGGCCTTTTTATTTCTGCGTCCGCTGGCTGACCCCTTTACGTCAGCGACATAGACGACGCTTTTCTCCGCTGTTTTGCCGGTGCTGAGTGCGGGTTATCCCGTTAAAACGAGGCAGAAAAACAGACGATTCTCCTGCTGAATCCCACTTCTGCGCTTTCAGTCTTATCCGTGTCGCTTCCGGTTACGTTTGCTTTGTTTCGAATCCCTAGACTGTCAGCAGTTAAAAGGTTAACAGGTAAAAAAGCCATGTCTTATCACTCTCCGGAAATGCCCATTCAGGTCGACGACGAAACCGGTGTCTGGACCACAGACGCACTGCCCATGCTGTATGTGCCGCGTCATTTTTTCGTTAATAACCATATGGCCATCGAAGCCGAACTGGGGGCGGATAAATACGCGCAGGTTCTGTATCGCGCGGGCTACAAATCGGCTTACTACTGGTGTGAAAAAGAAGCCGAATGTCACGGCCTGAGCGGCGATGCCGTTTTTGATCATTACATGAAGCGTCTGTCGCAGCGCGGCTGGGGTCTGTTTTTTACTGAAGAGCTGGATATTGCCGCCGGTACCTGCAAAGTGCGCCTGGAAAACTCCGCCTTTGTGTATCAGTACGGCAAGGTCAACCGCATGGTGGATTACATGTTCACCGGCTGGTTCTCCGGCGCCATTGATCAGATCGCCAAAGCTCAGGGGCTGGATGTCCGCACGCTGTCCGAGCAGACCCAGTGTGGCGCACAGGAAGGCTTTGAGGTGGGGTATTTCGAAACCCGGCCGGTCATAACAGAAGACGATGCGGCTCTGTGGGAATCACTGCAGCCAGGCTTCTGATTTCAGTTACTGCATCCGTGAAGCTCCGTGTGTGAATGCAGCGGAGATAAAAGAATTTAAATCCGGTCTTTAATCGTGAGTGCCGGTGCCAGATGAGAGAAACGAACCATGTCTCAGTACGATGTTTTATTTCAGCCGCTCAATATCAATAAACTGACCATCCGTAACCGTATCGTCAGTACAGCCCATGCTGAGGTATATGCGACAGACGGCGGTATGACCACCGACCGTTATGTGAAGTACTACGAAGAAAAAGCCAAAGGTGGCTGTGGCCTGTGTATCTGTGGTGGTTCTTCTGTTGTTGCCATCGACAGTCCGCAGAGCTGGTGGAGTTCGGTCAACCTGTCTACCGACCGCATTATTCCGCACTTCCAGAATCTGGCTGACGCCGTACACAAACACGGCGGCAAAATCATGATTCAGATTACCCACATGGGTCGTCGTTCGCGCTGGGACGGTGAGAACTGGCCGAACCTGATGTCACCATCCGGTATCCGTGAGCCGGTTCACCGCGCAACCTGCAAAACCATCGAAGTGGAAGAAATCTGGCGCGTCATCGCTGACTTCGCCAAAGCGGCAGTGCGTGCCAAAGAAGGTGGTCTGGACGGTGTTGAACTGTCTGCTGTGCACCAGCACATGATCGACCAGTTCTGGTCACCACGGGTGAACAAGCGGACTGACGAATGGGGTGGTTCTTTCGAAGGCCGTATGAAGTTCGGTATGGAAGTCCTGAAAGCGGTACGTGAAGCCGTTGGTCCTGATTTTGTTGTGGGTATGCGTATTACCGGCGACGAATTCCATCCGGACGGTCTGGATCACGAAGAAATGAAGAAAATCGCCGCCTACTATGATGCCACCGGCATGGTGGATTACTTCGGCGTGGTGGGTTCCGGTTGCGATACGCACAACACGCTGGCCAACGTCATTCCTAACATGAGCTCCCCGCCGGAGCCGTTCCTGCACCTGGCATCCGGTATTAAAGCCGTGGTTAAAGTACCGGTGATTCACGCTCAGAACATCAAAGATCCGAACCAGGCAAAACGTATTCTGGAAGAAGGCTTTGTTGATTTTGTCGGTATGACCCGTGCGCACATTGCTGACCCGCACTTTATCGCCAAAATCAAAATGGATCAGACCGATCAGATTCGTCAGTGCGTGGGTGCCAACTACTGTATCGACCGTCAGTACATGGGGCTGGATGTGCTCTGTATTCAGAACGCTGCGACCTCCCGTGAGTACATGGGTCTGCCGCACATCATCGAAAAAACCGACGGCCCGGTACGTAATGTCGTGGTGATCGGTGGTGGTCCTGGTGGTATGGAAGCAGCCCGTGTTGCGGCTGAGCGTGGCCACAAAGTAACCCTGATTGAGAAAGCGCCGGAGCTGGGCGGTCAGATCACCCTGGCAGCGAAAGCTCCACAACGTGATCAGATGGCTGGTATTACCCGCTGGCTGGCGATGGAACTGGATCGTCTGGGCGTGGATGTGCGCCTGAACACCGCAGCCGATGCCGACATGATCCGTGGTCTCAATGCCGACGTCTGCATCCTTGCCACCGGTGGTACGCCGTTCCTCAGTCAGAACCCGGAATGGGGCGAAGAAGAAGGCCTGGTGGTTTCTACCTGGGATATTCTCAGCGGCAAAGTGGAACCGGGCAAAAACGTACTGGTGTACGACACCATCTGTGAATTCTCCGGCATGTCGGCGGCCGATTACCTGGCCTCCAAAGGTTCACTGGTTGAGCTGGTCACTGACGACATCAAACCCGGCGTGGGCATTGGTGGTACCACCTTCCCGACTTACTACCGCAGCCTGTATGAAAAAGAAGTCATCATGACCTCTGACCTGATGCTGGAAAAAGTCTACCGAGAAGGTGATCAGCTGGTGGCGCTGCTGGAAAACGAATACACAGGTCAGCAGGAAGAACGCGTGGTCGATCAGATTGTGATCGAGAACGGCATCCGTCCGGATGAAGCCCTGTACTACGAGCTGAAAGAAGAATCGCGCAACAAGGGTCAGATCGATGTGGAAACCCTGTTCGATATCAAACCGCAGCCGGTATTAAGTGAAAGCGGTGACGGCATGATCCTGTGGCGTCTGGGTGACTGTGTTTCCCAGCGTAATACCCACGCAGCCATCTATGATGCACTGCGTCTGTGTATGCACCTGTAACGCGGCGTAAGGGCTGAATTATGCTGGATCAAATACTGCCCTGGCTGCTGGCCGGGTTCCTGATAGTGTTTGCAGCCGGCGCTCTGCGCCGGATTGCCATGTGGCGCGCCGGCCGTCCGCAGAAGGTCGATCTGATCGCCGGTCTGCTGGCCATGCCGCGCCGATATCTGGTCGATCTGCACCATGTGGTCGACCGTGATAAAGCCATGTCGCACACCCACGTGGCCACCGCCGGTGGCTTCGTGGCGTCACTGTTGCTGGTGATTCTGGTACACGGTTTCGGCCTCGATAACGTCTGGCTGGCGCGGGCATTAATGCTCACCACGGCGCTGATGTTTATCGGCGCGCTGTTTGTTTTCCGCCGCCGTATCAACCCGCCTTCACGCCTGTCCAAAGGCCCCTGGATGCGTTTGCCGAAAAGCCTGATCACCTTCTCTGTGACCTTCTTTATCGTCACTTTACCGGCGGCGGGTATTCTGCCGGACGGTTTTGGCAGTGGTGTGCTGGCCATCATTTTACTGGCCGGCATTATTTTCGGTTCGGGCGAAATGCTGTTCGGCATGGGCTGGGGCGGTCCTATGAAGCACGCCTTCGCCGGTGCGCTGCATCTGGCGTTTCATCGTCGTCCTGAGCGTTTTGGCGGTGGTCGTTCCACCGGTCTGAAAGCGGTCAATCTGGATGACGAAAGCTTGGGCGTGGCCAAACCATCTGACTTCAAATGGAACCAGCTGCTGGGCTTCGACGCCTGTGTACAGTGTGGCCGTTGTGAAGCCATGTGCCCGGCCTTTGCTGCCGGTCAGCCGCTGAATCCGAAAAAACTGATTCAGGATATGGTGGTGGGCCTGGCCGGTGGCAGCGATGCCAAATTCGCCGGTTCCCCGTATCCGGGTATCGAAGTCGGTAATGCCTCCGGTGGTCCGGATCAGACCATTACTGAAGGTCTGGTGGCACCGGAAACCCTGTGGTCCTGCACCACCTGCCGCGCCTGCGTGGAAGAGTGCCCGATGATGATCGAACACGTGGACGCCATCGTGGATATGCGCCGCTTCCTCACCATGGAAAAAGGCAACACGCCAAACAAAGGCGCAGAAACCCTGGAAAACCTGATCGCCACGGATAACCCCGGCGGTAACGATCCGGGCAGCCGTATGCACTGGGCCGCGGATCAGAATCTGAATCTGATGTCCGATGTGAAAGCAGCAGATGTGCTGTTCTGGGTGGGTGACGGTGCATTCGATATGCGCAGCCAGCGTATCCTGCGCGCCTTCGTCAAAATCATGAAGCAGGCCGGGGTGGATTTCGCTGTACTGGGTAACGAAGAACGTGACGTGGGTGACGTCGCCCGCCGTTTAGGCGATGACGCCACCTTCCAGTCGCTGGCGAAACACAATATCGCCACCATGAAAAAATATGGCTTTAAGCGCATCGTCACTACCGATCCGCACGCCTTCCATTGTTTAAACAATGAATATGGCGAGCTGGGCGGTGACTTTGAGGTATTGCACCACAGCACCTTTATTAACGAGCTGCTGACCACAGGCGCGCTGAACGTCAGTGCATACAAAGGCGGAGCTGTGACCTATCACGATCCCTGCTACCTCGGCCGCTACAACGGTGAATACGATTCACCGCGTGCACTGCTGAAAGCACTGGGTATCGACATCGCCGAAATGGAACGCTCTGGTTTCCGTTCACGCTGCTGCGGCGGCGGTGGTGGTGCGCCGATTACGGATATTCCGGGTGAAAAACGTATCGCCGATATGCGTATGGAAGATGCGTCTGCCACCGGTGCTGAGCTGGTCGCGGTGGGCTGCCAGCAATGTACCGCCATGCTGGAAGGCGTCGTAGGAGGTGAGGGAGAACCGCTGCCGCAGGTCATGGATCTGGCTGAAATCGTTGTGACCCATCTGGTCGGGGAGGAGAGCTGATGTCTGATATCGAACGTCGCGACCCGCGCCGCGAATGGATTCTGCGTAACCGTCTGCATCCGCTGCATGAATCGGTTGCCGCGCAGTCCAGCCCGGCGGTGTACACAGGCCCATCCGGTCTGCTGCGCAAAAATCCGCATCAGGTTGGTTTTATCGGCCCTAACGGCATTAAACGTATCGACCGTCTGAACCTCAATGGCGCCGGCGCTCAGGGTGGTTCACGTAAAGCCGCCGATGCGGTGGAAGAATTGCCACTGATCCGCATCGACAATCCGCAGACCTACCTGCTGGCCGTTATGACGCTGGCCGGTGGTCGTCTGACCAGCCACGACAAAGACGTGCTCGGTCAGGCCCACGCACTGGCGCAGGATTTCACCAGTGAAAGTGGTGCGCAGGAAGCCGCGGTGGTTGCCGTGATTTTCGGTGAATGCAAAGAAACCGATCTCGGCCTGGCCGGTGCTGACCGTGTGATTCATTTTGATGGTGACGAATGGCAGGGCTATCAGCCGGAACAACAGGTTGCTGCCCTGCAGGCCCTGGATAAATGGCTCGACCCGGCGTTCTGGCTGTTTGCTGATCCGGCGCCGGGCACCAATGAAACTGGCCGTCGTCTGGCCGCTGCGCTGGGCGAACGTCCGGCAGCTCAGGCCTGGCAGGTGAATGGTGAAACCTGTGTCTGCCGTGGTGGCAGCCAGCTCACCGATATCGAACGACCAACGCCACGCATTCTGCTGTTGATGGAAGAATGTGCGGCACCGGTGGATGAAACCCGGCACGAAGCGATTCAGATTGATCCGCCGACCTTGCTGCCGGTATCCGCAGCGATCACTGATATGGGTCGTCTGGACGTCGATCCGAACAGCATCGCGCTGACCGAAGCGGAATTTATTCTGTCCGCCGGTAACGGTATTCACGACTGGGATCAGTACCACGAAGCAGCCCGAGTCCTGGGTGCCACCGAAGGCGGCAGCCGGGTGGCGGTGGATGATGGCTTCCTGCCGCGCTTCCGTCAGGTCGGTGCCACCGGCAGCTGGGTTACTGCCCAGGTGTATGTGGCGCTGGGTATTTCCGGGGCGGTGCAGCATCTGCAGGGGATTGGTCAGGTAAACAAAGTGGTGGCGGTAAATACCGACCCGGGTTGTGACATGGTCAAACGCGCAGACCTCACCGTGATTGCCGATACCCAGGAATTCCTGGCGGCGTTACTGGACGTGGCTGAACGTGAGCGCGCAGCACAGAAAGGAGATCAGGATGTCGCATAAACTGAATGTTGCCTGTCTGGTTTCCGTGGGCCGTCATCCGGCCTCCGGCCGTGACCGTCGCTCGCAGGTGGATGCCTGCGCCGTGCAGATGGGTCTGGCACTGGCAGGTAAAGAACTCGATATGGTGCATGTGGGTGATGCCGCTAATCCGGCGTTGCGCAGTTATCTGGGCATGGGCCTGGCGTCCATGACCGTGATTGAACAAGCGGCCACGGCGGATGTGCTGCCGTCGCTGGTGGACTATCTGCAGAAAGAAAACGCCGACATCATCCTGATGGGCATGCGTACTGAACAGGGCGAAGCCTCCGGCATGCTGCCGTATGCCTTAGCTGCTCAGCTGGGCGTACCACTGGTCAGCGGTATTGTTGCCGTGGAAGAAGCTGCTCAGGGCGGTTATCTGGTGACTCAGGCACTGGCCCGGGGTCAGCGCCGTCAGCTGCATGTAGCGGGACGCTTTATTGCCAGCGTGGATGTCGCCGCGCCGGCCGGTTGTCAGTCGGCGTTTGGTGCTGCCAAACGTGGTCAGATTGAAACTGCGGCCGGCAATGCTGCCAACGATGAGGAAACCTCAGCGTGGGAAGTGCGTGAAGCTGCCAAACGTATGAAGCGTATCGGCAAAGCGAAAGCCAAAGGCAAGAGTGCTGCTGAGCGCTTTAAAGCGGCGACTGCTGCGGCACCGTCGAAAGGCGGCCAGGTGATGGTGAATGAATCCATCACTGAGAAAGCCGAAGCGGTTTACCGTCTGCTGAAAGAGGAAAAGGTGGTGCGCTGAGGCAGCACCTTTTTGCGTTTCCTTTTTACGCATTCGTCTTTCTGTCTGGTCGCGCGTTTTCCCGTTTTGTTGCGGCATTAACCATTCTGTCAGGACGGCTTTCAGTCCTGATATGACTGGCACGCTATATAACCGGGGGCTTGTGTATTTGGCCTTCCATTCCTTGTGGGTATTCGTAACTCACTTCTCAGTTCTGACAATTGTCGTAAATTGTACGGATTTTGAGCAATTCCGGTGTCGCATACAGACAGCGCCCGCTGTTAAAATATGACTAAATTGAACGTTCAATTAATAAAAAACCGGACCATGGTCCCGGGAGTGATCAGCCATGATGTATGCCGACATTATTGATGCCGACGACGTGTATCAGGCACTGGCCCCGCTGGGGCTGGCCGTCTCTCCGCAGGAAGACCTGTCTGAGGCGGTGATCCGCTGGGCAGATACGGCTTCCGCAAACGACCGCGCAGCGCTTAAGCAGTTGCTGGAAGAGCTGTTGGACCGGGAATCACTGATGCTGCCACCGGTGTTTGCTCAGCTCAGTGCGGCACACCGGGCTCTCGAATCTGTCTGAAACCGTTCACAGCCCTGTGTTGTGAAGTCTCTGTGAGGAAAATATTGTGACTTTTTCTGTCTGTCGCCGGTTATGCGGCGTGATATCTGTTGGCCTGATGCTGATCGCATCCGCGCTGTCTGTGCCCGCGTCTGCGGCTGAGAGTCAGCAATGTAAAACCGTCCGTTTTGGTGTGGTGGACTGGACCGACGTGCAGGTGACCACCGCCATCGCTCAGGTGTTACTGGACCGTCTGGGTTACAACACCGAAGTGTCAGACCGTTCTGTGCCGGACGTGTACGCGGGTCTGGCCGACAGCTCGCTGGACGTTTTTCTGGGCAACTGGATGCCGACCATGACGGATATCGTTCAGCCTTATGAAGAAAAAGGTCAGGTGAAAACCGTCACCAAAAACCTCGAAAGCGCGCTCTATACGCTGGCCGTACCGGATTATGTGTACGAGGCCGGGGTGCGCAGTTTTGCCGATATCGCCGAACATAAAGACAAATTCGGCGGCCGTATTTACGGCATCGAAAAAGGCAACGACGGTAATATGCTGATCATTCAGATGATCGAAAACAACGCCTTCGGCCTGCAGGATTTTGAAATTCTGGAAACCTCCGAACGTCTGATGCTGGCGCAGGTGAAAGGTAAAATCCGCCGCGGTGAATGGATTGTGTTCCTGGCCTGGAAACCGCATCCGATGAACGAAACCTACAGCATCCGTTATCTGGCCGGTGGCGACGATTACTTTGGTCCGGATTATGGTGCTTCTACGGTATACACCAACACCCGTGCCGGACTGGCAGCGGATTGTCCGAACGTCAGCAAGCTGCTTAACAACCTGATGTTCACACTGCAGATGGAAGGAGCCATTATGGATCAGGTGATGAATGGGTTTGTACCGCCGGACCGTGCTGCCCGTGACTGGATGTTTAACAATCCGGATCAGGTCAGTGAATGGTTGCAGGGCGTCACCGATGCCGAAGGCAACCCGGTGAATCCGGGGGCGCTGGCGCAGAGCATGGAACTGAAATTTGAATAACGGCAGCTGACATAAAGAGCGCGGCCTGACCCACAGGCCGCCAATATAAAAAATAAAAAAGCCCCGGCTGAACAATCAGCCGGGGCTTTTTTATGACCAGCGGGCAGGGCGGTTATTTAACCGGCGTCAGCCACTCTGGTTTAAAGGCTTCTTTACCGGTAACGGTATTGAAGTACAGTGACTGCAGCTTCTCAGTGATCGGGCCGCGACAGCCTTCACCAATTTTACGGCCATCCAGAGACTGGATCGGCAGCACTTCAGCGGCAGTACCGGTGAAGAAGGCTTCGTCCGCGATATAAACTTCATCACGGGTCAGACGTTTTTCGCGTACTTCATAACCCAGCGACTGCGCCATCTCAATAATGGTACGGCGGGTAATACCATCCAGACAGGAAGTCAGCTCCGGTGTGTAGATCACCCCTTTGGAGACGATGAAGATATTCTCGCCGGAACCTTCCGCAACATAGCCTTCGTTATCCAGCAGCAGGGCTTCTTCACAGCCGCTGTCGACGGCTTCGCGCAGGGCCAGCATGGAGTTGATGTAGTTACCGTTCGCTTTCGCCTTACACATGGTGATGTTCACATGGTGGCGGGTGTAGCTTGAGGTACGGATTTTAATGCCCTGGGTTTTGGCTTCTTCACCCATGTAAGCCGGCCATTCCCAGGCCGCGACCATGACATGAACTTTCAGGTTTTCGGCACGCAGGCCCATGCCTTCGGAACCGAAAAATACCATCGGGCGGATATAAGCACCGTCGTCGAGGTTGTTTTCACGCACAGCAGCACGCTGGGCTTCATCAATCTCTTCTTTGCTGAAAGGCATTGGCATGCCAAGAATGTGCGCGGAGTTGAACAGACGCTCGGTGTGTTCTTTCAGGCGGAAAATGGACGCGACGCCCTGTTCTGTCTGGTAAGCCCGCACACCTTCGAAGCACCCCATGCCGTAATGCAGAGTATGAGTCAGTACGTGTACTTTGGCATCGCGCCAGTTAACCAACTCTCCGTCTAGCCAGATCAGACCATCGCGGTCGGACATGGAAGGTAGCATAAGGACCTCACTATTAAATTCGAATCAAAAAATCATTGTCGGCTGCTGCCCGTTAAGCGTCGGGCTCCAGCCAGAGTTTCCACAGTCGGGTCACATCCAGGCGTCGGGCACTGAAATTCAGTCTGGACAGGGTGTCTGCATCCAGAAGCAGTGATTGTTTCTGCAGTGCACGCCGGTGAGTTTCGGCTCGGTAGGTCAGGTAGGTATCCTGCAGGGTCTGACAATCTTGTGAATCCATCAGACCGCATGCTGCAAACGCATCCAGTAACCGCATGTTATCGGTGACGTCTAACAGCTCTGGGTGTCGGTGTGACCAGGCCAGAACCCCATATTGAACCAGAAACTCGATATCAACAATACCTCCGGCATCCTGCTTAAGGTGGAATTGTTGGCCACTCGTATCTTTGGAGCCCAGATTATCCCTCATTTTCTGCCGCATTTCCCGTACTTCTTCACGCAGTTTGGGCAGATCCCGGGTCTGGCCCAGCGTCTGATTACGGATTGCCTGAAATTCCGCTGCCGCCGCCGGGCTGCCGCACAGAACCCGGGCCCGCACCAGCGCCTGATGTTCCCACGTCCAGGCGTGTTTCTGCTGATATTCCTGAAAGGCTTTCATCGACGCGACTATCATGCCGGAATTGCCTGATGGTCTCAGACGAAGGTCGGTCTCGTACAGATCACCGGAGCGGGTCTGGGCCGACATAATATGGATCATGCGCTGGCCCATACGGGTATAAAAAACACCGTTGTCGAGACTGCGGTCACCATTGGTGCTGCCCATAGATGCACTGTTGTGCAGAAAAACCAAATCCAGATCTGAGCTGTAACTCAGTTCCAGGCCACCCACTTTGCCGTAACCGATCACCACAAATTCCGGCTCAGTGACGATCTCTTTATCGCGGGTGCGGGGATAGCCGTATTTGTGCACACATTGCTGCCAGGCCAGCGCGGTGACTTTTTCCAGAATCACTTCCGCCAGCCAGGTGAGGTAATCACTGATGCGCATCAGCGGCAGGGCTTCCATGACTTCACAGGCGGCGGCGCGTAATTTGTGCGCCCGCACAAACTGGCGCAGCTGCTCCATCTGTTGTTCCAGATCCTGCTCATCAATGCGCAGCAGACGCAGATGCAGTTCTTCCGCCAGCTGGGCGCGGCTGGGCAGCTGGTAGAGGTGTTCCGGGGTCAGTAACTCATCCAGCAGCACCGGGGTCTGGGTGATGTATTCAGCAACCCAGGTCGAGGCTTCGCACAGGCGGATCAGCTGTTCCAGTGCCTGAGGGTTTTCTTTCAACAGCACCAGATACGCGGTACGCCGCAGCACAGCTTCCAGCAAGGGCATAATGCGCTGCAGAACATCCGTGGGTTCATGGCGGCGCCACAGCTCACGCAGCAGTTGTGGCATTAACGCATCCAGCCGCTCGCGGCCAATAGGCTGCATATGCAGGACGGCGCGGGATTGACGGAATTTATCCAGCTGTTCGCGCACGGCCGCAGACGCGGCGCAGGGATACTGCTCAAGAAAATCAGCGTAGTGTTCTTCGTCCAGTTCGTTCAGCCAGAGATCGGTCCATACCTGCTCGGTTTCTTCGCTGACGTCTTCGTCATCATCACCGGCAACGATCTGGGCAAAGTGATGGCTGACGATCTCCCGTTGCTGTTTAAGCTCGGCGGTGAATGTTTCCCAGTGGTCGAAATTCATCGCCCAGGCAATGCGCATACGTTCATCGTCCGATTCCGGTAACAGTTGGGTCTGCTCATCTTTTAACGCCTGAATGGCATGCTCGGTATCACGCAGAAATAAATAAGCGGTTTTTAATTCATCGCAGGCGTGGGCCGGCAACAGGCCTTCACCGGATAACACAGCCAGCACTTTCAGTAATTCGCGGGTCTGCAGAGGTTTATCCTGACCGCCGCGGATCAGCTGAAACGCCTGCACAATAAACTCCACTTCACGGATACCACCGGCGCCCAGTTTGACGTTATTTTCATGCCCGCGGCGACGTACTTCGGCATTGATCATGGCCTTCATCGAACGCAGTGAATCAAAGGCACTGAAGTCGAGATACACCCGGTAAGTAAAGGGCCGCAGAATGCCGAGTAATTCGCGGGCGTGCAGGTTATCTTCGCCGGTGATGATACGCGCCTTAACCATGGCGTAGCGTTCCCAGTCGCGCCCCTGATTCTGAAAGTATTCCTCCAGCGAGGCGAAATTCATCACCAGTGGGCCGCTCTGGCCATAAGGGCGCAGGCGCATATCGGTGCGGAATACAAAACCATCAATGGTCTGTTTATCCAGCGCCTGAATCAGTTTCTGCCCCAGCTTGATAAAGTATTCCTGATTGGTCACCACTTTCGGGCCGGTGGTATTGCCGCTTTGCGGATAAGCAAAAATCAGATCGATATCCGAACTTAAGTTCAGCTCGTAGGCGCCCAGCTTGCCCATGCCCAATACATGCAGCTGCTGTTCTTCATCCTCTTCCTGACTGTGCTCATTGCCAGCCACCTTCGCCATGGGTTTGCCATAGCGCTGTTGCAGCTGTTCGCCCAGAAAAGCGATGGAGCGCACCACGCATTCATCGGCCAGATCCGACAACGCACGGGTGGTTTCCATGGTAGGGGCCAGGCGAAGAATATCGCGCCAGATGATGTGCACCATGCAGCGGCGGCGCAGAATACGCAGTGCCCGGTGCCAGTCGTCTTCGCTGTCCGCATCCGCGGCCAGCTCATCCAGCCAGTGGCTGATGGTGCCGCGCGTCAGCGGCTCTGCCATGGCGTCGGATGCCAGCGCCCGGGCAAACCATTGCGGCTCTCTTGGCAACGCCTCCGCCACATACTGGCTGATGGTCAGCACCTTACAGGCTCTGGCCTGCTGCTCCTCTGACAGGGATTGCCACAACGCCGGCCAGTCCAGCCCGTGGCGGGCACCGTCTTCGGTGAGGTGCGTCTGAGTGGCTTGCCAGTGATGTTCGAGGGACGCGGGGCAGTTCATAGGTGTATCTGTGCTCTCTGGATATCTGCTGTTACTTTAGCGGCTGAAACGCACAGGAGCCAGTGCTGCCACGGGTCTTACCCGACATCTGTCGGGTTGTCGCCGTAACATCCCCGGTGCTACCTTCTCCGCCCGGTTACCCTGACCGTATTGTTGAGAGTTGCTTATGTATACCGAGGCTCAGTTTCGCCAGCAGTTTACGAATGTCGTGAAGTACTTCTATCGGTCTCAGAATGCCTGGGTAGGGAAATGGGAAGTCAGCTGGCTGGACAATGATAATATGGAAGCCTATATCGGATATGCCTGGCGGCTGTACGAGGCGACGTCCCGCAACCGGTTTAAGCTGACAGTGTTGGGCAGCACTGAAATCCGTAAAGATAAATACTATGTCAGGAATTTTGGCGTAACCGGTGCAACCGGTATCCAGGACAAAGAAACCAGGGCCATTCTGCACCAGGCAAAACGCGATTTACGGGAACAGTACAGGCGTGAAGGACCACGCAGCGAAGTGGAAAACCCCAGGTATAGTGGCCCAACCAAAGCGAACTCAATTCTGAGTGAAAAGGGTTGGACACCATTGTTAAATGATGCGCTGATCATAGGTGCGATCACAGGAAGTCAGGGATTTGTATTGGGGTTAACCGAATCGGAAGCCTCCAGTTGGGAGAAAATTAAAGCAGCCGGTAATGGAGACCCGAAAGAAACCTGGCGGCAGTTTTTTCATCACAACCAGCAGATGATATATGATCCGAAGTTCGGTATTCCACGGGTCTTTGCCCGGGAGCTGATGGGGCTGGCGACCTTTGGCTACAGGCCTGAATTTACTATGCACCAGCTGGGGTTCTACCCAACGCCAGGTACGCCCGCCGATCCGACATTCAAAGCTTATGTTGAAGCGCTGAATAGTAAGGAATTCCACCATAAAACAAACAGACAACAGATTGTTGAAGCTGTATCGGAATTTCTTTTTGGTGATGCTGGCGCTATCGTCAGAAAATAGATGCTGTGTCTTTTTTATATACATTATTTTGTGTATATCGCAATAAAAATATCAGACCCGGAAGATAGAATATACCGGATTATCAAATAACAACGATCAGATACTTTTCCTCATAAGATATAGTCCATTTCCAATCAGATGTTCACCTGAAACTATCACCATTCTGAAATAATCCCCGTCTATGATCGCAAAACCGTTACAGAGTATTTCAGGGAGACGATTATGCCAGGCGAACATATACCCGTTGATACCTTCAGGGATAATATTAACGCTCAGAATGACAGGCTTGCGAAGCTTAAAAGGGATGAATTATCTAAGGTAAAACAGGATATTATCTGGGGCTTCATTGAGGTTGTTTGTGCCGATGTGGATTTTGGCGTCGGGGAGCTGGCCGATAATGCTGAGCATTACGCGGCAGTGGCTGAAAACTTCAAAATTGGTGGTGTTACTTATAAAGCCGCAGAAGCCATCAAAGAAGGAAAAAAAGAACGCTCTGAAAGGCAGAAACCCAACCGTACAAAAGATAATCCGTACTTTTCGTTGCATGGCTTTGATCAGACGGGTGATAAATTTTCTCCCAAAACCTTAATGTATGTTCAGAGAGCACAAAAGAAAAAAATAGGCTCTTCGATGTCTGGCCTGGCCGGTGCGCTGGCTAAACCATTCACCTATGTGAACGTGACGGGCATTATTCTGCACGGTCAGTCATTTCATTCGACCCGTATACATCTGAAAGTGTTCAACGATATGGCGAAAAAGCTGTTGCCAAAAAGCAATACCATTGCTGGTTGGCTGACGGTGTTAATCAAAGCGAAAGAGACCAAGCGCTTCACTAAAGGGTGTAAATTGACTGGTGCATCGATTCCTTTGATTCCGGGAATCGGTGCTATTACCGGGCTGCTGGCTTATGCCGTGAAAATTGATGCGAAAATTGGCCAGTCCGAAGCCTGTGTAGCCGCGGCGCTTGAGCTTCATTGGCGTGCTTTCCAGGAGCAGCGTATTGCTAAAGCAAAGGCTGTACTGGGTGTTCCTGTGTCAGAGAAATTTCATAATAATTATGCTGTGGGAAGCGAGGCCAGAAACAACCTGCCGCCCACTGTGCACCCGGAAGCTTACGAAACCGGAGGGGATGACGGTCCCGCCTGTAAAATATTATATGAATTGTTCCGCCATTACGGCTTTGCAAAAATACTGGCGCCTGAGGATGTTGATGCCATTATTCAGGAGCCAGCTGGCTGGATGGCGATCAAAGAAAAACTGTTGGCTCTGTAGCGGGTAGCGAACAGAAAGCAACCATACCACTCTGGTATGGCTGCACTGGCGTCAGATCAGCGCCCGCTTTTTACCCGTGACCAGGCGCGGTTCATAGAGCGGATTTCGCGGTTGGTCGCTTCCTTGATGACCACGAACTTATCCTGGGTTGTCTGCGACGGATAAATCCCCGGGTTATTGCGGATCTCCTCATCCACCAGGGGTGTTGCAGCAGCATTGGCGTTGGCGTACGCCACATAATTAGTGATATTCGCCATCACCTCCGGGCGCATCAGAAAGTTCAGAAACTGATGCGCCGCCTGTGGGTGCGGCGCGTCTTTCGTGATGGCGGCTACATCATTCCACACCACCGCACCTTCCTGCGGTACCAGATATTCGATATGCACCCCATTCTGCGCTTCTGCCGCGCGGTCTTTGGCCTGCAGCATATCGCCGGAATATCCATGGGCGACACAGATATCCCCATTGGCCATATCACTGATGGTTTTGGAGCTGTGGAAATAAGCAATATCACCGCGCACCGCTTCAATGGCCTGGCTGGCTTCATTAATGGCTTTCTTGCTGAAATCCGCCGTGTCTTTACCCAGATACAGGCGTGCTGCCACAAACACCTCAATCGGATCATCCATCAGCGCGATGCCACAGCCTTTCAGCTTCGCCGTGATTTCCGGATTAAACAGCAGGTCCCAGCTGTCCAATGGCATATCATCACCCAGAATGGCTTTCACTTTATCCACATTAATGCCAATGCCAGAGCTGCCCCACATATAAGGCATCAGATACTGGTTACCGGCATCGATATCCGCCAGGGATTTCAGGATCACCGGTGACAGATTGCTGAAATTACCCAGCTGAGATTTATCCAGCTTGCGGAAAATCCCGGCCTTCATCATACGCTGGGCAAACGGGCGCGCGGTCGGGAAAACGATATCGTAACCACTGTTACCGACCAGCAGCTTGGCTTCCAGCACCTCATTCGCATCGTACACGTCATATACCACATCGATACCCGTCTCAGCCTCAAACTGCTCAATGGTGTCTTCGGCGATATAGTCCGACCAGTTGTAGATATGCAGCGTCTTCTCTTCTGCGTGGGCGGCGAGGCTGGTCGCCAGCAGAACAGGAATCGCAGCACACAGGGATAACAGGCGTTTGATCATCAGAGTCTCCATAGAACAGGAACAGGAACAGGGTTGCCCGTCAGCAACAGGTTTCAGGGTAGTCAGTGCCAGACTGACCCGCCAATGATGGCGGCGCGCACCATACAGGTGCAGCAAAGATTTGCCAAGACGGGTGACAGGATGGTCTCGCAGGGTTTCGTGGGCGTGAGAAAATCTGCAGGGTCTGCTTAAGCTGCAATTGAGGATGTGGATTCGTGCAGGAGCTGTTTCAGCGGCCCGGACGGGCCTGGTCACCCGGCGTCCCTGGACATTGACTCAACTGTCAGTGCCGTACAGTATATTGGCAATGTACAGGTATTTCGTGCTCGCTTTGCCATTTTGTACAGGCACGGTTTCCACAGGATGGATATTACAAGTACTTGATTCGTATCAGGATTCAGTGATGACGGCCGGAATTAATGTGCAAGCCGACAGGGCGTTAATGCGCATGCGCGTTTACGCCGCTAAGGTTTGTACAATAAACCTGGAACAACCCAGAAGAATCAACGGGTTAGTGGTAGGTTCTGAGTGAAAGGCCGCTGGCAAAATGAGCATGCGCATAAATAAAACTGTTATATTTTTTCGGCTATCTGGCCACTTTATATTAGGTAATATTCTCGATGATTAAAGAATCACAACTACCTGGATATGGTTTGCCTACACTTGCTTTATTTCCTGAGCCATGGTTTGAGAGGGGGTGCGGGTATCTGATGTGTGAGTGCAAGCTTAAAAAGGATGGTAGCTTAGGGTGGTTTAAACGTTATCTAAAAAAAGGTGAAAGCTTTAAGGCTGATTTTTATAATACGCTTGATGAAGCTGTTCAAGCTGCAGAGGAGGCAAATGCTTCTTTGATAAGCAACTTGATGCCTGATCGAAGCGCTAGTGATTCGAAGTCTTCACTAATTCTAAAAGTAGAGAAAACTGTAACAGTTAGAAAAAGAAGGCTTATGGAGGAGCATTTAATGCTTTCCGAGGCATTAAAGAGAAATTCCGAAACCAACATTATCGAACCGAAAAGCGTTATAGTTCCTGATAATAACGAAAACCTAAGATTGGCACTCATTGAGATATTGAAGGAAACCCCGTATGTACAGCTAGCTAGGCTTACAAGGTGGGGCACAACTTTATTGAAAGAGAATGGAAAGTGGGTGTATGCAAAGCACACCAAGAAGACCGCAACCTATTTTTATAGAGAGCGTATAGCTAGTGGTCCATGCGGAAAATAATGTAATCTAACAATAAATGAGCGTATCATCCATTTATTATGCGTACACCAAAACCTTTTCAAATTTCCAGCGATA